>Ga0207971_100037_pt1 | contig 165876 bp, 144 predicted proteins | sample LakWasMet56_HOW8_2_FD_183890 | JGI IMG/M metagenome (GOLD analysis project Ga0207971, IMG submission 183890) | Freshwater sediment methanotrophic microbial communities from Lake Washington under simulated oxygen tension - Sediment Metagenome... | ecosystem: Environmental > Aquatic > Freshwater... | reverse complement strand
AACGGCCAAATGGCCAAGAAACCAGCCGTACGGGCCGAAAGGCCGCTGCTTAGCGCACCGAATCTGTGAATTGGCTCCACTGGGAGCCATCAGCACACTCAAAGTCGCTTTAAGCAGAGCATCCCTAGAGGCCAATTTGGCTTGAAATCTCACCCAAAAAACCAATAACAAACCCCAATCGCCGCCAGCACCCCCGCCAGCTCTGCCAGCAGCGCACACGGCACCGCGTGCCGTACCCGCTGAATGCCCACCGCCCCAAAGTACACCGCCAACACATAGAAGGTGGTTTCCGTGCTGCCCTGCACCGTGGCGGCCACCAGCGCAGGGAAGCTGTCCACACCCTTGGCCTGCATGGTTTCGATCAGCATGGCGCGCGCGGCGCTGCCTGAGAACGGTTTGACCAGGGCGGTCGGCAGTGCATCGACAAAGCGCGTGTCCCAGCCTGCGCCTTCGACCAGCCAGCGGATGCCGTCGAGTACGTAGCCCAGTGCGCCAGATGCGCGCAGCACGCCCACGGCGCAGAGCATGGCCACCAGATAGGGCAGCAGGTTGCGCGCCACGTCGAAGCCGTCGCGCGCGCCCTCGACAAACGCCTCGTACACCGGCACGCGCCGCCAGGCGCCGAGCAGCACGAAGAGCAGGACCAGGCCAAACAGCGTCAGGTTGCCTGCGAGCGACGAGAGGTGTGCCAGCGCGGTGGCGCCCAGCGTGGAAAGGAAGGCCACCAGCGCGGCGATGCCCAGTGCGAGCGGCAGCAGGTAGGCGAGCACCACCGGGCTCCAGATGGGCAGGCGCTGCACCACGGCCACGCTCAGCAGGCCCACCAGCGTGGAGGCCGACGTGGCCAGCAGAATTGGCACGAACACCAGCGTCGGGTCCGGCGCGCCTTGCTGCAGCCGGTACATGAAGATGGAAACCGGCAGCAGCGTCAGCGACGAGGCGTTGAGCACCAGGAACAGGATTTGCGCGTTGGTGGCGGTTTCGGGCTCGGGGTTCAGGCTTTGCAGCGAATGCATGGCCTTGAGGCCAATGGGCGTGGCGGCGTTGTCCAGGCCGAGCGCGTTGGCGGCGAAGTTCAGCGTCATCAGCCCCAAAGCCGGGTGGCCGCGCGGTACGCCGGGCATCAGCTGGGCAAACAGTGGCGAGAGCCAGCGCGCCAGGGTTTCGACCAGGCCGGCGCGCTCGGCAATGCGCAAAAAACCCAGCCAAAGCGTGAGCGTGCCAAACAGCAGCAGCATCACTTCGACCGAGAGCTTGGCCATGGCAAACAGGGCCTCGACCATGGCGGCAAACACCTGCGCATTGCCGCCGGCCAACCACTGCACCAGCGCGGCGATGGCGGAGGTGACGAAAAAACCCAGCCAGAGGGTGTTGAGCATGGGGGAACCGAAGCGGAAAAGCCGCCATTGTGCGTGCGGCGGCGGTGGTAACCTTGCCCTCTTTCGCCCGGACTTTCCCTCAGCCGTTGGGGGGGTGGTGCAGTGTTTCACGCTATAGGGCACATAAAAAGGCGTCTTTTCGGCCCTGGCCGCGTTGCAAATCCTCGCGATACCTACGGGTATCGCTGCGGTTTGCGCCTCGCCAGGACCAAAAATCCATCCTTTTTATTTGTGCCATCCAGCATGAAGCACTGCACCAGCGGGCACCATCAAGGAACTCGCATGGGTGCGCAATGGAAAGCAAAGGGCAAGGCGCAGGCCGCTGATGCCCGCGGAAAGCTGTTTGGCAAGCTGGCCAAGGAAATCATGGTCGCCGCACGCGGCGGCGCCGACCCGGCTGGCAACTCCAAGCTGCGGCTGGTGTTGGAGCAGGCCCGCAAGGTCTCCATGCCCAAAGACACTCTGGAGCGTGCCATCAAGAAGGGCGCCGGCATCGGTGGCGACGCCGCCAGTTTCGAGCATGTGGTGTATGAAGGCTTCGCGCCGCACCAGGTGGCGGTGATGGTCGAATGCCTGACCGACAACGTCAAACGCACCGCACCCGAAATGCGCGTGCTGTTTCGCAAGGGGCAGCTGGGCACCTCGGGCTCGGTCGCCTGGGATTTCGACCATGTCGGCATGATCGAGGCCGAACCCGCAAGCGCGGGCGCCGATGCCGAAATGGCCGCCATCGAAGCCGGTGCGCAGGACCTGGAGCCTGGTGAGGAAGAGGGCCAAACCCTGTTCTGGACCGAGCCCACCGACCTCGACGCTGTGAGCCGCGCGCTGCCCGAGCATGGCTTTACGGTGCTCTCCGTCAAACTGGGTTACCGGCCCAAGAACCCGGTGGACCCGGCCAGCCTGAGCGCCGAAGCGCTGGAGGAGGTTGAAGCCTTCCTCGCCGCCATTGACGCCAACGACGACGTGCAGAACGTGTACGCGGCGCTGGGATGAGCGCCTGCACTGAATGAGCGAAGACCACTACAGCGCCCTGGGCCTGCCGGCCACGGCCACTCTGGCCGACATCAAGAAAGCGTTTCGCCAGAAGGCGTCCTTCTACCACCCTGACCGCAACGCGGCGAGCGACGCCGCTGCGCGCTTTGGTGCAGTGCAACAGGCCTACGATGTGCTGTCCGACGCCGAGCGGCGCCAGCAGTACGACGACAACCGCCGCCGCAACCTGCTCGACGATCCTTTGGCAACTGCCAGCGAGATCTGGCAGGCCTACGTGAAACGAATGGAGTTGCCATGAAGCTCTCGCGCTACTTTTCCGACCTGCGCTCGGCCTACGAGGCCGAGCTGGACGATCTGACCTCGGATTCCGAGGGCAAGGATGTGCTCAAGAAACGCCTGGCCGCCAAGCGCAGCGAAATCGGCTTTCTGGTGCAAATGCTGAGCTACAGCCCCGAGATGGTGGCCGTGGTCTTCCACCGCAGCTTTCGCTTTGCCAAGCCGGCCGCCATGCAGCGCTTGTTGACGCTGCAGCCCGAAGCGCTGCCCGCGTGGCCGGAACTGGCTGGCGCCGTCGCACTCGAACCCTGGGCCGAGCCGGTGGCGCGCAAGGTGCTGGCCGAACCCGGCGGTCCGGCCTTCATGACGGTGGCCGCCTGCCTGGAATTTCTGCACGCGCACGGTTTTGCCTCGGCCGATGCAGCACCGAAGGACGCCGATGAGGGCGATGACAGCGCCCGGGATCGCGACGATGACGACGATGGCCTGAGCACCGACGATGCGCACGGCCCGCGGGACGAGCGTTCGCTCGATGAGGCCGGCGCCGACTGGCTGGCCGAGCAAGGCTTCGAGCGCAAGGACTGACCACACCCATGAACCATCTTGCACTGATAGAAAAAACCACCAGCCTGATCGCCGCGGGCGATATCGTCGGCGCGGAAGGCGCGCTGGCCGAGCTGGCCGACGAAGAAGGCGACCGCGCCTTGATGGTCGTGCTCGACCAGCTCGCTCCCAAGGATGTGCTGGCCGTGATGCGCGAGTACGACAGCTCCAAGGCCTCGGTGGTGAACCTGCTGGTCACACCCGAGCAGTTCGCCCGTGCCATGGTGCTGGAGAAACAGTACAAAGACCTCACGCACCAGCATCTGCGCAACATGGTCAATGCCGTGGTGTTCCGCGACGGCGCCGACCCGCTGGAGTTTTTGAACGCCATTGGCGACTTGGACGGCGGCGCCGAGGCACTGGCCAACTACTTCACCGAGAAGTGGAGCCGCGTCGAATCCTTTGCCCGCACCGGCAGCTTTGACGCCACCGAAGACTACGGCCTGATGCTGAGCGACGACGAGCTGCTGGCCTCGGGCTATGTGCGCCCACGCGTCGAGCTTGACGAAGTGGCCGACCAGGACTGGATGCAGATGGCCTGGCTGCTGCGCTACGAATGCCGCGACCTGTTCATCGAAATGCTCCTGGTGCTGCGCGCCAAGGCCCGCGCCCACGACCTGGGTGAGGGCGACGAGGCACTCGAAGAAGAGGACGACGGCAAGTTCGAGACCAGCGCAACCGACCGCGGCAAGGCGACACCGGCAGCGCGTGCCTCCGACGAAGAATCGGCCATCTGATGCCCGGCAGCAGCAAGGCGGGCGCACCGGCGCAGGTACTGGCGCTGCACGACGCGCGGCCGCTCTTTGAAAAGGCGCTGGTCTATGGCGTGCAGCACGGCATTGTGGGCGCCGAGCGACTGGCCGCCATGCACACCGAGGCGCCAAAGGGCATGGTGCAGATCGCGCGCTACTTCGGCAGCGAATTCCTGCGCCCCGAGCTCGAGCGCGCACGCGAGCGCATGGTCAACTTCATCAGCCTGCACCTGCAGGACGCCACCGGCGGCGACCTGGCCCAGTCGGCGCGCCTGCTGGCGGACCATTCGCTGCTGTCACGCTCCAAGGCCGGCACGGATTTGCTGCGCCAGTTGATCGCCTTGCCCGAGAGCAGCCACTTTGGCATGCAGGGCCAGGACGAAGCGCAGGTCTCGCTGCTGGCGCTGTGGTCGCTGCGCAGCTATGCGCAGTACCGGGAAGAACTGGAGCGGCGCAGCCGCATTGGCGAGGCCGTGCAGACGGCGCTGTGGCTGGCCGAGCGCTATGCGCTGGACGACGACGTTCTGGAAGAGGGCGATGCCGAAGGCGTGATTCGCACGGCGCTGGTACTGCAGGCCCTGGGCTACCGCGGTGCCGAATGGCCCAGCGTCGCAGTGTTCCGAAAATTGCTGACCACCCGCCGTGCGGCCGGGAAGGCGCTTGGCAGTGCGGCGGCCCTGCCATCACCCAAAGGTTTGCCATCGGAATTGCATGCGGTGGTGGACGCGCAAAAATCGGTGGTGCTGGCCGATCTGGGCAAGCTGCTCGACCCAGCCCGCCCGTTGGGCACGCTGCTGCGCCCCATGAGCGCGCTGCGCAACCGCTACTTCCTGCTCGAAGACCCGCTGGGCGAGGTGGACGAATACCTGCGCGCCGCGGAGCCGCTGGGCGAAGACGAGATGCCACCGGCGGCCGCCAGCAAGACCTGGCAACGCGCCACGCAAGGCGAGAACGATGAGGCCGCGCTGCTCACGCTGTTCCTGTGTTTGGCCGTCGGCGTGCCGAAGAAAACCCTGCTGCCCGAAAAGGCCGCCAAGGCCTTGGTGCGAAAGCTCCGCACCAAGGGCTGGGAGCCCGCGCTGGCCGAAGCCTTCATCGCCGAGCACGCCCCCGAAGTGCACCGAGCCGACTACCTGGCGCTGTGGCGCAGCTTTGTCGGCGAGGCGCGTGGCACCCTGCAGGATGACCACGACTATGGTCTTGGAGACGCGCTGGCGCTGCTGCGGCGCGAGTGCCACGTGGGGGAATGATTCGGGCTCTGCTGGCTCAGAGGCGGCTCAAGACCCACTGGCACCAGGCATGCGCAGCATGGTCCTCGGGAGGGCTTGTGGCGTAGGCGGCGGGCCAACGCCGCTGGCAGGCATTGACAATGGTTTGCAGTTGCCAAAGCGCTTCCTTTCCCACAAAGGCGACTTCCGCCATCCCTGCGGCATCGCCGTCGAGCTGGGAGATCAAGGCGATTTGTTGCGTGGGGTGGGTACCCGACTCCAGCAGCACTTTGTGCAAGGCGCCAAGCCGCATTTCAATAAAGGCCAAGGGCTGAGCCAGCGCCTGTTTTGCGCTGGTCAGTTGCTCGGGGTGCGCCAAGGACGCTTTCAGGCGGTCCCATTCCGAAAACGCGTCCGCCAGGGTTTCGAGTTGGCGAGCCGCATTCGCACCAATGGGCATGAGGGCCGAGTCGCGTGCGCGTTCTTCATCGAGCAAGGGAAGCAAATGCGAGCTCAGGCCGGCAGGAAACTTCCTGTGGTTCAAGCGCAGCACCAACGCCAGTTGCAGCGCCGGCATTTCGTCGTACTTTTCATAAATGGCAGCCGCCACCTCAGCCAGCAGCAGCACGCGCCCCAAGGCAGAGATCTGCGCACCGGGAATGCCGCGCGGATAGCCCGAACCGTCCATTCTTTCGTGGTGCTCCAGGATGGCAAACTCGACCGAACGTGGGTACACCTGGGCCTGGCGCACCATCAGCATGGAAGTGATGGGGTGCACGACCAAGTGCTTGCGGTCGGTGCCTACCGGCTTGTGTTGAGGATCTGCCCAGGCGGGATCCAGATGCAGCATGCCGGCGTCGTGCATCAGTGCTGCCGCGCAGAGTGCGACGCAATCGCGCGCGCTGGTGTCCGAGCGAAGCGCCAGATACATGGCGATCAACATCATTTCCACGCTGTGCTTCCACAAGGCGGGGCGCTGCTCCCGCATCAAAGTGAGCTTGAAAGCGACAGAAGACGGCAGCGGCATGGATGCCAGAGGGGCAAGAAGGCTTTCCGGCGAGCGCAGGGTTTGCGCAAGCTTGTATGGCAGGACGGAGCTTGCAAGCATCTCGCGTGCCGCAGCGCTCAGCGATGCGGTGGTCAGTGCGCCTTCCACCCACAAATGGGTATCTACGGGCTCGCGCAACGTGTGCTGTACCAGCCGCTCGTACACCTTGCGGTCGATGCGCATGCCCTCGGCCACCAGTTTGATGCCGCTTTCGCTGTAGATGGCAGCCTGCGCCACCATGGGCCGGGTTTCGGCCAGTTCCGTGACCGCATGCAAGTAGTGCGCGCTGTCGTGCAGCGGAGCGCCGGCATCGAGTGTGCTGTCGGTCATGGATGGGGTTCGCGATGGGGTCAATGAACAGTGCTGTTGAACCGACTGTACGTACCGGACTGAGCGTCGTGCATGTCTTTCATCAAGTCTTGCTGCCTGGGACAACTTCAGTCCGGGCAATTGCGGCCTTTAACATACGCTTGAGCCGCCGCGTCGCGAGTGCCACGTCGGCGCTTAGGCTAAGTAACTCATCTTTTGATAGCTGCAAACGCTTACCCAATAAGCGCTAGCAGCCATTTTTGCTTGGAATTGTGGATTTAGAAGTCCACCACCAGCGACACGAACCCGCTTCGGCCCGGCTGCGTGTAGGCGTCGTTGGTCGTCGCATTGGCGGCCAGCCCCTGCACGTCGGACCACAGCCAGTACTTGCGGTCGGTCAGGTTGCGCACGGCGAGGTTCAGGCGCATGTCCTTGCGCAGACGCCACTGCAGGGCGACGTCGAGCGTGGTGGCTGCGGGAATCGTGAACTGCCGCGCCGGCGCTTTGACAGAAGCGGAACTGTCGATGTCCGAGGCGTTCTTGGCGGCGTGGTGGCGCACGTCGAAACGCAGCGTCCAGGGTGCCGTGTCGAGTTGCAAACCGAGGGCAAGCTGGGCTGGCTCCACCGAGTTCAGCGGCGCGCCGGTGTCGCGGTTGCTGCCACGCGCCTGACCGTAGCTGAAGGGCGTCGAGAAGCGCGCGCCGCCCGCCCAGTCCATGCGTCCCCAGTCCATTGCGCCCTTGACTTCAAAGCCGTGGATGCGCGCGCGGTCGGTATTGATGGTCTGGAACACGCGCGGGTCGGCGGCAGTGCCGGTGCCGCCCATCAGCACGCGGTCAACGATGAGGTTCTGGTAGTTGGTGGAGAACGCCGCAAAGTCCACGCGCAGGGCATCAAAGCGCGCGCGCGCCCAGCTCCAGACCGTGGCTGCGCTCGGGCTTCAAGTCGGCATTCGGAATCAACACGACGGCTTCGGCCATGTTTTCGTAGTAGCCATTGACCTGACCGGCATCGGGCGCGCGAAAGCCCGCCGCGTACTGGCCGTACAGCGTCCAGGCTGGTGTGGCGCGGTAGAGCAGGCCGAATTTGGGCGACAGGGCCGATCCGCTGAGCGACTTGCCTGGCTCGGACGCTGGTGGGTAAAAGCCCGCCTGGCTGGTTACGTCGAGTGCAAAGTGGTCCAGGCGCAGGCCGGGCGTCAGGCTCCAGTCGCCCAGTACCGATTCGTCCTGCAGGTACAGCGCATGCGTGGTTTCGCGCGTGTCGGGAAAGCGTTTGAGCGGGAAGACTTCCGGTGGCAGCGGTGCCAGCCCCGTATACAGGTTGTCGATGCTGCTGCGCACGTAGTCGTAGCCGTAGGTCAGGCGGTGTGCCCAGTCGCCGCTCTTGAGCAGCTTGTCGGCCTGCAGCCCGGCCTGCCAGGTGCGTTCGCCGTAGCGGTTGTCGCGCACGCGCAGCGGCAGCGTATTGCGCACGCTGGTGCCCACCTGGCGCGACTTGGCACGCTGCGCGGCGATCACGGTCTTGACGTGGTCGGCCCAGGGAGCGTTCAGGTCAAAGCGTGCGTCCCAAGTGAAACGGTCGCGCTCCATGTCGCGGCTGGCGTATTCATCGACGATCGCGCCCGCGATCTGGCTGGGCGTACCACGCAGGGGCAGGGGCGCACGGCTGGAGAGCAAATCGACGTCGGAGCTTTTCTCCACATGTTCCAGCGTGAAAGTGTGCTTCTGGCCTGCGGTGGGGCGCAGCACGATCTTGCCGAGCAGCGCGCTGTCATGGTCCTGCTGCGGGTTCGCGGCCGTGCGGTTGACGTTGGGCTCATGGTTCGTGCCCTGCGCTTCCAGGGCGTGGGCGCCGCGCGTGCTGGCCGTCAGCAGCCAGTCCAGGCTGTCGCTGGCGCGCCCGGCTACGGTGCCGGCCAGAGTGTGGCCGTTGTCGTCGCCGCTCCAGCCGGCGGAAACACGTCCGCCCAACGGCTTGGCCGAGCCGTCCGCGTTCTTCAGGAAATCCTGGGGCTCGTAGGTGATGAAGTTGGCCATACCGGCCATGCCGTCCGAGCCGTACAGGGCCGACGCCGGGCCACGCACGATCTCCACGCGTTTGAGGAGTTCGAGCGACAGGTATTCGCGGTCAAACGTGGTGGTGCGAAAGGCGTAGCTGCGTGGAATGCGGATGCCGTCCACCAGCATCAGCACGCGGTTGCCGCCCAGGCCTCGGATGTTCAGCCCCGTGTTGCCGTCGCGCAGGGCGCTGGCGGTGGTGCCGCCCACCGCAAAACGTGCCGGCGAAATCTGCACCGACACGTTGGGCAGGTCGCGAACGGCATCGCGCAGGTCGGTGCTCTGGCGGTTGCTGATCTCATTGGCCCCAATCACGTCGATGGAAACGGGCAGGTCGTCGCTGGCTTGCTCCTGGCGCGAGCCGCTCACCACGATTTCAGGCAGAGCGCGCGCGCTGACTTCGGCCGCTGCGCTTTGCGCCCAGGCACTGCCTGCGCTGGCGCAGGCGAGCAGGGCCAAGGCGGCCGTCCAGCGCAGCGTCAGGACGGACGGGCAGGCGGAGGCAAATGCCGCATCAGGCCGAGAAGTGGGGTGGTTCACGGAGCGTTCGATTAACTAAGTAATAACCCTGATTATGAAATGCCGTTCTGTTCAGGCGCCATGCGCCACCACTCGCCTGCCAGAGACTGTTGCAAAAATGCGATGAAGTGGGTGACCTTGGACGGTACCAGTTTGGGCGAGGGAAACACCGCGTGCACTTCCTGCGCTGGCAGCGCCCAGTCGGTCAGCACGGCCACGGCGCTGCCATCGGCCAGGGATTCGCGCGCCACGTAGCAGGGCAGGATCGCCAGGCCCATATCAGCGCGCACGGCAGCCAGCACGGCCGAGAGATTGTTGGAGCGCAGCGGCCCGCCTACCGCAACCGAGGCCTTGTCGCCCTCCGGCCCAGTCAGGTTCCAGCGGTCATCGCCTTGCACGCTGCTGTAGACAAGGCAGTCGTGCGCCGCCAGATCGGCCGGGGTGCGCGGGGCAGCGTGGCGGCGCAGGTAGGTGGGCGAGGCCACCATGACCCAGGGGTTGGCGCCCAGGTAGCGTGCGCCCAGGCTGGAATCGGCCAGGCGCCCCATGCGCAGGGCCAGATCCACGCCTTGCTCCACCAGGTTCACGTACCGGTCCTCAAAGCTCAGGTCCACACGCAGGCCGGGGTGCTCGCGCATATAGGCAAGCGCCAGCGGCACCAGCACGCGGCGCCCCAAAGGCGACCGAAGTGCTCACCCGCAGCTGCCCGCTCGGCGCGCTCTGCAGCAGCGTGGCCAGGTTCTCAGCTTCTTCCACATCGCGCACGATCGCCTTGCATTTCTCGTAGAAGAGCGCGCCGATCTCCGTCGGTGTGACGCCACGCGTGGACCGGTGCAGGAGGCGCGCGCCCAGGCGTTCTTCAATGCGGGCGATGGCCTTGGTGGCGGTGGATTGCGCCAGGCCGCGCTCGCCTGCAGCCTTGCTGAAGCTGCCGGTTTCAACGACACGCGCAAAGAGTTGCAGGCTGAGCAGGCTGTCCATGCACGCAATGTACTTGGCCGTGGCCCCTGCTTTATCGCGCTGTGGAATAGCTGATATGGCCGCGCCGGGGGTTCCGCGCCTGGCGCCGCGCTTGCACCATCGACGCCATCCCAACAAGGAGTGTGCGATGGCAAAGATGAAGGCCGCGATGGCCGCAGTGCTGGTGATGGAAAGAGAAGGGGTGAGCCAGGCCTTCGGCGTGCCGGGCGCGGCCATCAACCCGCTGTATGCGCAGTTGCGTGAGCGCGGCTCGATCTCTCATATTTTGGCGCGGCATGTGGAAGGCGCCAGCCATATGGCCGAGGGCTATACCCGGGCGGCGGCTGGCAACATTGGCGTGTGCATCGGCACCTCGGGGCCGGCCGGCACCGACATGATCACCGGCCTGTACTCGGCGCAGGCCGACAGCATTCCGATTCTGTGCATCACCGGCCAGGCGCCGCGTGCGCGCCTGCACAAGGAGGACTTTCAGGCCGTGGACATTGCCTCCATCGCCAAGCCCGTCACCAAATGGGCCACCACCGTGATGGAGCCCGCCCAGGTGCCGCGCGCCTTCCAACAGGCGTTTCATCTGATGCGCTCGGGCCGGCCCGGCCCGGTGCTGATCGATCTGCCGTTCGATGTGCAAATGGCCGAGATCGAATTTGACATCGACACCTACGAGCCGCTCCCGGTGTACAAACCGGCCGCGAGTCGAAAGCAGATCGAAAAGGCGCTGGAGATGCTGAACGCCGCCGAGCGCCCGCTGATCGTGGCGGGCGGCGGCATCATCAACGCCGATGCCAGCGAGTTGCTGGTGCAGTTTGCCGAAATCACCGGCATTCCGGTCATCCCCACCCTGATGGGCTGGGGCGCGATACCCGACGACCATCCGCTCATGGCCGGTATGTGCGGCCTGCAGACCAGTCACCGCTATGGCAACGCCACCATGCTGGCGAGTGATTTTGTGATGGGCATTGGCAACCGCTGGGCCAACCGCCACACCGGCTCGCCGGAGGTGTATTGCAAGGGCCGCCAGTTCATTCACATCGATATCGAGCCGACGCAGATTGGCCGCGTGTTCGCGCCCGACTACGGCATCGTGAGCGATGCGCGTGCGGCGCTGGCGCTGCTGGTGGAGCTGGCGGGCGAATGGAAGGCGGTGGGCCGACTGCGCAACCGCGCGGACTGGGCGGGCGAATGTGCGGCGCGCAAAAGCTCGGTGGCGTTCTTGCGCAAGACGCACTTTGACACCGTGCCCATGAAGCCCCAGCGCGTCTACCAGTGCATGAACAACGCCTTTGGCAAGGACACGACCTACGTTTCCACGATTGGCCTGAGCCAGATTGCCGGAGCGCAGTTTTTGCATGTCTACCACCCGCGCCACTGGATCAACTGCGGCCAGGCCGGCCCGCTGGGCTGGACCGTCCCCGCCGCGCTGGGTGTCTGCGCCGCCGACCCGACGCGCAAGGTGGTGGCGCTGTCTGGTGATTACGACTTTCAATTCATGCTCGAAGAGCTGGCAGTGGGCGCCCAGTTCCAGCTTCCGTATATCCACGTGGTGGTCAACAACAGCTACCTCGGCCTGATCCGCCAGTCGCAACGGGGTTTTTCGATGGACTACTGCGTGCAACTGGGTTTTGACAACATCAATACGCCTGAGGAGGGCGGTACGCGCAGTTATGGCGTGGACCATGGCAAGGTGGTGGAGGGCCTGGGCTGCAAGGCGCTGCGTGTGCACCGGCAGGAAGAACTCGCCCCGGCCATTGCCCAGGCGCGCGCCTGGATGGAGGAGTTTCGCGTGCCCGTGGTCATTGAGGTGATGCTCGAGCGCGTCACCAACATCGCCATGGGCTCGGAAATCGACAATGTGATGGAGTTCGAGGAAACCGCGCAGATGCGGGCCGATGCGCCCACCGCCGTGGGCATGCTCGACTGACATTGCGACCGACACAAGGAAAAACCATGCCCCAATTTGCTGCCAACCTCACCATGCTCTTTAACGAGCTGCCTTTTCTCGATCGCTTCGAGGCCGCTGCCCACGCGGGGTTCAAGGCCGTGGAGTTCTTGTTCCCCTATGCGTATTCGGTAACTGACATCAAGGACCGGCTCGATACCCATGGGCTCGCCCTGGTGCTGCACAACCTGCCCGCCGGGGACTGGGACGCCGGTGATCGCGGTATGGCCTGCGACCCCGGCCGCGTGGAGGAATTTCGCGCGGGCGTGGCCAAGGCCATCGAGTACGCCCGTGTGCTGGGCGTGCCGCAACTCAACTGCCTGGCCGGAAAATTGCCTGCGGGTGTGGATGCGCAAGCCGCGCACCGCACGTTGGTGGAAAACTTGCGTTTTGCCGCCGCCGCCTTGAAGGACGCGGGCTTGCGTTTGCTGATCGAGCCCATCAATACCTTCGACATCCCTGGCTTTGTGCTCAACCGCACCGAGCAGGCCGTGGCCCTGATCGATGAAGTCGGCGCGGACAACTTGTTCGTGCAGTACGACATCTACCACGCCCAGCGCATGGAAGGCGAGCTGGCCGCCACGCTGCAAAAGCACCTGGCGCGCATTGCCCACATCCAGTTGGCCGATAACCCGGGCCGCAATGAGCCCGGCACGGGTGAGATCAACTACCCCTTTCTGTTCGCACTGCTGGACCGCATCGGCTACGCCGGCTGGATTGGCTGCGAATACAAGCCGGCCACCAGCACCACGGCGGGCCTGGCCTGGCGCGAACGTCTGACATCGGGCTTTGAATGCAAGGACGCGCAATGACTTCATCCCCACTCAAAATCGGCTTCATTGGCCTGGGCATCATGGGCGCGCCCATGGCGGGTCATCTGCTGGCTGCGGGTCACCAGCTTTTTGTCTACAGCCGGGGCAAGCTGCCAGTCCCTATTGCACAGAGCAGCGCCACGCAGTGCGTGAGTGCGCGCGGTGTGGCCGAGCGGGCCGATATCGTCTTCACCATGTTGCCCGACACGCCGGATGTCGAGGCCGTGTTGTTTGGCGAGGGCGGCGTGGCCGCCGGCCTCGCCAAAACGGGGAGCCCCCGCAAGGTGGTGGTGGACATGAGCAGCATTTCCCCCATTGCTACCAAGCACTTTGCGCACAAGATCAACGCGCTTGGCGCCGACTACCTCGACGCTCCCGTCTCGGGCGGCGAAGTGGGGGCCAGGAACGCCACGCTGTCCATCATGGTGGGCGGCGCGCCGGATGTGTTCGAGCGCATCCGGCCGCTGTTCGAGTGGATGGGCAAGAACATCACGCTGGTGGGCGGCAACGGCGACGGCCAGACGGCCAAAGTAGCCAACCAGATCATCGTGGCGCTCAATATCGAGGCGGTGGGCGAGGCGCTGCTGTTTGCGGCGCGGGCCGGGGCCGACCCGGCGCGGGTGCGCCAGGCGCTGATGGGCGGCTTTGCGTCCAGCAAAATTCTGGAAGTGCATGGCGAACGCATGATCAAGCGCACGTTCGACCCAGGCTTTCGCATTGCCCTGCACCAGAAAGATCTCAACCTGGCGCTGGAGAGCGCGCGCGCGTTGGGCGTGGCCCTGCCCAACACCGCCACTGCACAAGAGCTTTTCAATAGCTGCGCAGCGCACGGCGGCAAGGCCTGGGACCATTCGGCCATGGTGCGTGCGCTGGAAAAAATGGCGAACTTTGAAATCGGCCAGACTGCCGCCTGAACAACCCACTAGACGCCATGCCTGATCCATTGCCGTTTTCTCAGCTGCCCGCCGCAGCGCCCCGCGCACTGCTGCGCGCCATGTTCGACGCTGCCGTGGCTTCGGCGCAGCCCGAGCGCTGCGTGCCACCGCATCTGCCCGACCCGGCAGAGGTGCGCGGGCGGCTGCTCGTCATCGGGGCGGGCAAGGCATCGGCAGCCATGGCGCGAGCGGTGGAGCAGCATTGGGCGGGGCCGATCTCAGGCTTGGTGGTCACGCGCTACGGTTACGCCGTGCCCTGCGAGCGCATTGAAATTGTCGAAGCTGCGCACCCGGTGCCCGATGCAGCGGGCGAGCAGGCCGCCCGGCGCATGCTGGCGCTGTGCGAGGGCCTGCGTGAGGACGATTTTGTGCTCTGCCTGATTTCGGGCGGCGGCTCGTCGCTGTTGCCACGGCCGCTGCCCGGTGTCACGCTGGCCGACAAGCAGGCGCTGTCGCGCGCGCTGCTGCAGTCGGGCGCCACCATCCGCGAGATGAACTGTGTGCGCCGCCACCTCTCGGCCATCAAGGGCGGGCGCCTGGCTGCTGCGTGCCACCCGGCTCAGGTGCGCACGCTGCTCATCTCTGACGTGCCGGGCGACGATCCCATGGATATCGCCTCGGGCCCCACCGTGGCCGACACTACGTGCTGCGCCGATGCGCTGGACATTCTTCAGCGCTATGGCATTGATGTACCCGTTGGTGTGCAGGCGCTGCTGGAAACCGGTGCGGGCGAATCCGTCAAGCCGGGCGATGCGCGGCTTGCGCGCGCCGCGTGGCGCATCGTCGCTGCGCCGCAGCAAGCTCTGGAGGCCGCGGCGCAGGTAGCGCGGAGTGCTGGCTACCCGGCCTACATCCTTGGCGATGCCCTGGAAGGTGAGGCACGTGACATGGGCACGCTGCTGGCTGGCATTGCGCGCCAGGTGGCCGAACGCGGCCAGCCGGTGGCTGGGCCCTGCGTACTGCTCTCGGGCGGCGAGAGCACGGTGACTGTGCGTGGCAATGGGCGTGGTGGCCGCAATGTGGAATGCCTGCTGGCATGCGCCCTGGCGCTGGCAGGCCACCCCCGCATTCACGGTTTGGCGGCAGATACCGATGGCGTGGATGGGCAGGAGGAAATCGCCGGCGCCTGGTTGGCGCCCGATACGTTGGCGAGGGCCTGGGCGCTGGGCATCAACCCGCGCGAAAGCCTTGCCAACAACGATGGCCATGGTTTTTTTGGTGCGCTGGGTGACTCGGTGCTCACAGGGCCCACGTGCACCAACGTAAACGACTTTCGCGCCTTTCTCATTCAGTCTTGATGCAAGCCGAGTGGGGCCACAGATTTTCTGAATTGCAAAAAGTTGCTGAGGGTATACCCGTTGTTAAATGGTCATTTAAGTTGGCTATTTGAGCTAAATCAATCATTATCCCTATGGATTGTAGGAATATTAATTCATCCCGCTGCAATCCATTCGTCGCAGCCTTCAGCGGGTATCCCATTGAGAGGGAGTCGCAATGGGCTGTGGCAATCAAGGAGCCTTTACATGACAACCCGCAAGCTGGCGCGCCTCGCGGCCCTGGCACTTTCGACGCTGGCTTTGGCCGCCACGGCCCAAGACACCAAGCCTGGCATGTCTGCACCCGAGGTGAATTACCAGGCCGGTTCATCGCCATTGGGTGATGTACCCATGTACCAGAGCACGAACCCCAAAGCGCCCAAGATGACGCAGACCGAGTTCGACCGGGCTCGCCAGATCTACTTTGAGCGCTGCGCTGGCTGCCATGGCGTGCTGCGCAAAGGGGCTACCGGCAAGCCGCTGACCCCCGACATCACGCTGGGCAAAGGCACGGATTACCTCAAGGTCTTCATTGCCTACGGCTCGCCTGCCGGTATGCCCAACTGGCAGACCTCCGGGGAACTGACCGAGAAGGAAGTGGACATGATGGCCCGCTATGTCCAGCAGGATCCTCCGGTTCCTCCGGAATTCGGCATGGCGGACATGAAGAAAACGTGGAAGGTCATCATTCCTCCGGAACAGCGTCCGAAGAAGAAGATGAACAACTACAACATCGCCAACATCTTCTCGACCACGCTGCGCGATGCGGGGGAGATTGCGCTGATCGACGGTGACACGAAGGAAATCATCAGCATTCTCAAGACCGGGTATGCCGTGCACATTTCGCGCATGTCGGCTTCTGGTCGCTACCTGTTTGTGATTGGCCGAGACGCCAAGGTCAACATGATTGACCTGTGGATGGAACACCCCGAAACGGTGGCAGAAATCCGCACGGGTCTTGAAGCGCGCTCGGTTGAGAGCAGCAAATTCAAGGGGTACGAAGACAAGTACGCGATTGCCGGAACCTACTGGCCGCCCCAATTTGTCATCATGAACGGCGACACGCTGGAGCCGCTCAAGATCGTCTCTACCCGAGGCAATGTGGTCGGTACCCAGGAATATCACCCCGAGCCGCGCGTGGCCTCCATTGTGGGCAGCCACTTCAAGCCTGAGTTCGTCGTGAACGTGAAGGAAACCGGCAAGACGCTGATGGTGGATTACTCGGACCTGAATGCGCTCAAGATGACCGAAATTGGATCGGCACCTTTCCTGCATGACGGTGGTCTGGACTCCACCAAGCGCTACTTCATGGTGGCTGCCAACAACAGCAACAAGATTTCCGTCATTGACCTCAAGGATGACAAGCTTGCTGGCTTGGTGGACGTGGGCAAGATTCCCCACCCGGGTCGTGGAGCCAACTTCATTCATCCGAAGTTCGGCCCTGTCTGGGCTACCGGCCACTTGGGCGACGAAACGATTTCGCTGATCGGAACCGACCCGGTCAAGCACAAGAAGTACGCTTTCAAGGAAGTGGCCAAGCTGACGGGACCTGGCGGCGGCGCGCTGTTCATCAAGAGCCACCCCAAGTCGAACCACTTGTACTCGGATACGCCTTTGAATCCCGATCCCAAGCTGTCGCAGTCGGTGGTGGTGTTTGACATCAAGAACCTGGACAAGGGTTTTGTCACGCTGCCAATCGCCGAGTGGGCCGGCCTGGCAGATGACGGTGGTGCCAAACGTGTGGTGCAGCCCGAGTTCAACAAGGCGGGCGACGAAGTCTGGTTCTCTGTCTGGAGCGCCAAAGACAAGCAAAGCGCCATCGTCGTGGTGGACGACAAGACGCTCAAGCTGAAGAAGGTCATCAAAGACCCACGTCTGATCACGCCTACCGGCCACTTCAACGTGAACAACACGCAGCACGACGTGTATTGAGCGCAGCGGCGCTCAGGCCCCAGGCAGGCGCACCTTGCGCAGCCTGAGGGCCTGACCCACTAAAAACCACCGGCCCTTGCGGGCGCGGTGGTTTTTTCATGGGGCCTCATGCCTCGGCCAAGGCGTTCAGCGTGCCCAGCATTTCGAGCGTCCACTGGATGGACGACTGCTCGTACAGAATGCCCTTCTTCAAAATCATGTGCTGGATCGTTGCGTGGCGCGACAGGACGCGGCCCGGCGCAAAGTCCCGCGTTTCGATCGCTTGGTAGTGCGCCAGCTTCTCGTGGTGCAGCGCCAGGTGGCGGGCCAGTTCCGGCCGCAAGTCCACTTCGGAAAGTACGGCGTCGGCCCGGAGTTTCACCATGAATTCGTCGCGCAGTTCGGCCGGTGGGGCGCTTTGCACGGCCCAGTGCGCCAGTGCCAGCCGGCCTTCGGCAAGCACACGGTATTCCTTCTTGCGCGTTTTGCCCGCATCCGCCGGCACGCTGCTTTGCACCCAGCCAGCCGCCTCCATGCGTGCCAATTCGCGGTAGATCTGCTGGTGTGTGGCGTGCCAGAAGTAGCCAATCGATTTGTCGAAGCGCCGTGCCAGGTCGTAGCCCGAGGAAGGTTTTTCCAGTAGTGAAGTGAGTACGGCGTGGGCCAGCGACATCTGGGCAGTGTACCGATCGATAGAAAACTATGCACCTTGTTGCATAAATAAAAGAACGCACGTACACTTTTGTGCAACTGGTTGCATAGACGACTGGCTTTCCCCACCTCCACAAGGATTCCGCGATGACCGCTTTTCCCCACATGCTCGCGCCCCTCGATCTGGGCTTCACCACCCTCAAGAACCGTGTGCTCATGGGTTCCATGCACGTCGGCCTGGAAGAAGCCAAGGACGGTTTTGCGCGCATGGCCGCGTTCTACGCGGAGCGCGCGCGCGGCGGTGTCGGCTTGATCGTGACGGGCGGCATTGCCCCCAACGACCGTGCCCGCCCCATGCCCGGCGGCGCCGCCATGACCACGCAGGCCGAGGCCGACAAGCACAAGGTGGTAACGCAGGCGGTGCACCAGGCAGGCGGCAAGATCTGCATGCAGATCCTGCACTTTGGCCGCTATGCCTACCACCCTGAACTGGTAGCGCCCAGCGCACTCAAGGCTCCGATCAGCCCCTTCCGCCCGCACGCGCTGACCAGCGAAGAAGTCGAGCAGACCATTGAGGACTACGTGCAATGCGCTGCCCTGGCGCAAAGCGCCGGCTACGACGGCGTGGAGATCATGGGCTCTGAGGGCTACCTGATCAACGAGTTCATTGCGGCGCAAACCAACCACCGGGACGACGCCTGGGGCGGCTCCTACGCCAACCGCATCCGCTTTCCGCTGGAGATCGTGCGGCGCACGCGCGCTCGGGTGGGGCCAAATTTCATCCTGATCTTCCGCCTGTCGATGCTCGATCTGGTGGAAGGCGGCTCGACGAAGGAAGAGGTGATTGAACTGGCGCAGGCGCTGGAAGCGGCCGGCGTCACCATTCTCAACACCGGCATCGGCTGGCACGAGGCGCGCATTCCAACCATAGCCACCAAGGTGCCGCGCGGCGCCTTTGCCTGGGTCACGCAGCAGCTCAAGGGCAAGGTGGGCATTCCGCTGGTGGCCACCAACCGCATCAACACGCCTGAGGTGGCCGAACAGATCCTGGCGGACGGCATGGCCGACATGGTGAGCATGGCGCGGCCGTTCCTGGCCGACCCGGAATTCGTCAACAAGGCGGCGGCGGGTCTGTCGGACCAGATCAACACCTGCATCGCCTGCAACCAGGCCTGCCTGGACCACACCTTTGCCGGCAAGATCACCTCGTGCCTGGTGAACCCGCGCGCCTGCCACGAAACCATTTTGGTGATGGAGCCCTTGAGCCGCAAGGAGCGCGTCGCCGTCGTCGGCGCAGGCCCGGCCGGCCTGGCGTTCGCGACGGAAGCCGCGCGCCGGGGCCTGGACGTGACGCTGTTCGACGCCGCATCAGAGATTGGTGGCCAGTTCAACATCGCCAAGCAGGTGCCGGGCAAGGAAGAGTTCTATGAGACGCTGCGTTACTTCGGTAAGCAGATCGAGTTGACAGGCGTAAAGCTGGAACTGGGCCGCAAGGTGGCAGCGCAAGAGCTGGTGGCGGCTGGCTTTAAGCAAGTGGTGCTCGCCACCGGCATCGTGCCGCGCGTGCCCGAGATTGAAGGCGTCAACCACCCCAAAGTGCTGGACTACCTGGCCGTGCTGCGCGACAAGAAGCCCGTGGGCAAGTCGGTGGCGGTGATTGGCGCTGGCGGCATCGGGTTTGATGTCTCCGAATACCTGCTGCAAGAGGGTGTGAGCCCCAGCCTCAGCAAGCCCAAGTTCTTTGCCGAATGGGGCGTGGATACTACGGGTGCGAACCGTGGTGGCTTGCAAGCTGCGCACCTGGGCGAGATTCCCCGCAAGATCTACCTGCTGCAGCGCAAGACCAGCAAGGTCGGCGAAGGCCTGGGCAAGACCACCGGCTGGATCCACCGCACATCCCTTAAAAACCGCCATGTGGAGATGATCCCCGGCGTGCAGTACCGCAAGGTGGACGACGCCGGCCTGCACATCACCGTGGACGGCAAAGAAAGCGTGCTGCCGGTGGACAACGTCATCCTCTGCGCCGGGCAAGACCCGCAGCGCGCCCTACAGGCTGAATTGGAGGCCGCAGGCTGTACCGTGCACCTGATTGGCGGTGCTGACAAGGCGGTGGAGCTGGATGCCAAGCGTGCCATCAAGCAGGGCACCGAGCTGGCATTGCGCCTGGACCCCTCTGCGAAGACGGAAGTCGCCCCGCAGGCCAAGGGCTTTGCGCAGATGCTAGCGCCCAATGTGGCGACAAGCCTGGCGAAATGGCACGAGATGGTGCCCCACGGAAATCAGGCAGAGCTGGCTTCTATCTTGCACCCCAAGGCGGTCTTCCGTTCGCCCATGGCGCACACACCGTACCCGAGCGCCCAAGCGGTACAGCTCATCCTGGGCACCGTGGCGAAGGTGTTCGAAGACTTCGTTTACCACCGAGAAATGGTCAGTGCCGACGGCAAGAGCGTGGTGCTGGAGTTCAGCGCCAAAGTCCATGGCAAGGAGCTCAAGGGCATTGACATGATCCAGTTCGACGATGAGGGAAAAATCGTCGATTTCGAAGTCATGGTGCGCCCCATGAGCGGCCTGCAAGCCCTGGGCGACGAGATGGCTAAGCGCCTGGCGCCGTATCTGGCGGCCATGAAGGGCGTCAGGACGTGAGCGTGAAAGGGGCTGTGCAATACGCTCGGCAGCCGCTTGCAGCCTGCTGGCGCATGCTTCGCCCCACGCGCGCTTGCGATGCCAGATGCGCCTGTGCGCATGCCGCTTTGCTGAAGTTTCTCGTTTTTTGATAGCTGCTAGCGCTTGTGTGGTAAGCGTTGAGAGCCAATTTGACTATGAAAATTCAGGACGAAGCCACTCTGGCAAACCATCTGGCGCTGGCGCTGCAGCAGAAGGATGGCCCGCCCGTGGAGCATGTGCAGACCCATCTCTCGCACCTTCTGCTCACGCCCGGGCATGCCTACAAGCTCAAGAAGCCGGTGTGCTTGCCCTTTGCCGATTTCAGCAGCGTGGCTGCGCGCCGCCACTTTTGCGAAGAGGAACTCCGCCTGAATCAGCGGCTGGCGCCATCGCTGTACCTGGAGGTGCTGCCGGTGCTCGGCAGTGCGCAGGCGCCGCGCTTGGGCGAAACGGGCGAAGCTGCTGACAGCGCCATCGACTGGGTGGTGCACATGCGCCGCTTCGCCAGCGGCAGCGAGGCCGATGCTCTGGTGCGCAAGGGCGCGTTGCAAGCGGCAGAGGTGGATTCTTTTGCACAGCAGCTTGCGCACTTTCATGCAGCCTGTCCGGTGGCTGCTGCCGGCAGTGCGTGGGGCAGCGCCGCCCAGGTGCAGCAGGCGATTGACGATGTGTTCAACACCCTGGCAAGCTTGCTGGACGATGCCGATGCGCCCCGGTTGCAGGCGCTGCGCCCGGTGTTTTCCGGGCTCAATGGGTGGTGGGCGCAGCGCCAGGCAGGCGGCCATGTGCGCGAGGGCCATGGCGACCTGCACCTGGGTAACCTGGTGCGACTGGATGGCGCACTTACCGCCTTCGACTGCATCGAGTTCAGCCCGGCCCTCCGCTGGATCGACACCCTGGCCGACGCCGCATTCCTCACCATGGACTTGCATGCCCATGGTCGCTCCGATCTGGCCTGGCAGTTTCTGGACACCTACCTGAGCGAAACCGGCGACTATGCCGCTTTGGCTGTACTGCGCCCCTACGAAATCTACCGTGCGCTGGTGCGAGCCATGGCGGCGCGGCTGCGCACCGAGCAGGGTGGGGCGCCGGCGTGCGCGCCCGACTACCTGGCGCGCGCCGAGGCGCTGGCCCAGCCCATGCAGCCGCGCCTGCTCATCACCTACGGCCTCTCGGGTTCGGGCAAATCCACCGTCGCCACTGCGCTGTTGGCGCAGGCCGGCGCCGTGCGCCTGCGCTCGGATGTAGAGCGCAAGCGCCTGCATGGCCTGTCGCCACTGGCCGACTCAGCTGCACGCGGCGCCGCCATCTACACGCCAGAGGCCTCGCAGCGCACCTTCGAGCACCTGGCCGAGCAGGCCAGCGCGCTGCTGCGGGCCGGCTACCCGGTCATCGTCGATGCTGCCTTCCTGCGGCGCAGCGATCGCGCCCGCATGCATGGCGTGGCGCAGGCACTGTGCCTGCCCTTCACCGTGTTGCACTGTCGCGCAGGTGAGGAGCAGCTGCAAGCGCGCGTGCAAACTCGGCTTGCGGCGGGAGGCGACCCGTCCGAGGCCGACCTGGCCGTACTGGCAGCGCAGCAGCGCACAGCCGAACCGCTGACGGAGCAAGAGCAGGCACTGACACTGACCGTGAACACCGATGCCCCGTGGAGCGCAGCAGACCTCAATCGCCAATGGCGAGCCGCCGCGACGGACACGAAAATCTGATCGAGTCACTATTCAATTGATAGCTTCTAACGTTTACTGCATAAGCGCTAGAGGCCAAAAACACCTAAAACTTGGAGCCATTCATGCAATTTGAAACCCTCGCCGTCTCGCTCGAGAACCACATCGCCACCGTGCGCCTGAACCGGCCCGAAAAAGCCAACGCCATGAACGCCGCCATGTGGCAGGACATCCGTAAGGCCTTTACGTGGGTGGACGAAACCCCCGAAGCCCGCGTGGCCGTGCTGCAAGGCGAGGGCAAGCTGTTCACCGCCGGCATCGACCTCCAAATGATGATAGGCACCGCCACGCAGATGCAGGGCGACTGCGAAGGCCGCAAGCGGGAAGCCCTGCGCCGCGTCATCCTCGATATGCAGGACACCCTCACCAGCCTGGAGCGCTGCCGCAAACCCGTGCTCGCCGCCATCCACGGCGCCTGCATTGGCGGCGGCATCGACCTCGTCACCTGCGCCGACATGCGCTACGCCAGCAGCGACGCGTACTTCACCATCAAGGAAATCGACATCGGCATGACCGCCGACGTCGGCACGCTGCAGCGCCTGCCCAAGCTGGTGGGCGAGGGCATCACGCGTGAGCTGGCCTACACCGGCCGCAAGTTCGACGCGGCAGAGGCCAAGGAAATCGGCCTGGTGAACCGCGTGTTCGAGACCCGCGATGCGCTGTACGCCGGCGTGCACGAGATTGCCGCCACCATTGCCGCCAAGTCGCCCCTGTCGATTCGCGGCACCAAGGAAATGATCACCTACGCCCGCGACCACACGGTGGCCGACAGCCTGAACTACATCGCCACCTGGAACGCCGCCATGCTGATGAGCAGCGACTTGACCGCTGCGATGACGGCCAGCATGAGCAAGCAGGTGCCGAGCTTTAAGGACTGAGCGGCCCGTAGGGAAGCCCTGCGACTTGGCCCCCTAGAATCGCCCGCAGGGGGATGAGGCATGACACCAGAGGCAAAAGCCCGGGTAACGATAGACACGCTCTTGCAATCGGCGGGCTGGCACGTCTGCGGCGTGGCGGATGCGAACATTCATGCAGCCCTTGGCGTCGCCATCCGCGAATTCCCGCTCAACCCTGGTTTTGGCATTGCCGACTACCTGCTGTATGTCAACGGCAAAGCCTGCGGCGTCATCGAAGCCAAGAAAGAGGGCGCAACGCTGACCGGTGTGGAGATGCAGTCTGGCCGCTACGCCCAAGGCCTGCCCGCCAGCTTGCCCGCATGGCGCAGGCCCTTGCCATTCCTGTGGGAATCCACCGGGGTCGAAACCCACTTCACCAACGGCCTGGACCCCGAGCCCCGCGCACGCAACGTCTTCGCCTTCTTCCGCCCTGAGCTGCTGCTGCAGTGGCTGACTTATTTGCAAGCACCGGCGGGTTCCCACACGGCGCAAGATGCAGCGGGCACCTTCCTGGCCCGCATGCGCGCCATGCCCAAGCTGGTCACCGAATGGGGCACCGGCGGCGCCAGCTACAAGCTGTGGCCCGCGCAAATCACGGCGATTGAAAACCTGGAGAAAAGCCTTGCCGCCAACAAGCCCAAGGCCTTGATCCAGATGGCCACTGGCAGCGGCAAAACGTTTACCAGCATTGGCTTCATCTACCGCCTTATCAAGTTCGGCGGTGCGCGCCGGGTACTGTTTTTGGTAGACCGGGGCAACCTGGCCCGTCAGACCAAGAAAGAGTTTGACGCCTACGCTTCGCCCTACAACAACTACAAGTTTGGCGAGGAATACATCGTCCAGCACCTGCAAAGCAACCAGCTCGACACCAGCGCCCGCGTGGTCATCTGCACCATCCAGCGCATGTTCAGCATGCTCAAGGGGCGGGAGCTGGCCGAGGAGGCCGACGAAGAATCCACCGAGAAGATTGAAACCCTGTTCAAAGACCCCGAGCCCATTGGCTACAACCCGGCCATCCCCATCGAGAGCTTTGACATTGTGGTGACGGACGAAGCCCACCGCAGCATCTACAACCTGTGGCGCCAGGTGCTGGAATACTTTGACGCGTACCTCATTGGCCTGACCGCCACGCCCAACAAGCAGACCTTTGGCTTCTTCAACCAGAACCTGGTCATGGAATACGGCCACGCCCAGGCCGTGGCCGATGGCGTGAACGTGAACTACGACGTCTACCGCATCAAAACCGAGGTGAACGAGCAGGGCGCCAAGGTGGACAAAGGCTTCTGGCTGGAAACGCAAGACAAGGCTACCCGCCGCAAGACCGCCTGGCAGCTGGACGACGACTTTGAATACCAGCCCGAAGAGCTGGACCGCGCCGTGCAAACGCCCGACCAGATTCGCACCGTGGTCCGCACCTTGCGGGAGCGCTGGCAGGCTGACATGTTCCCCGCCCGCACCGAGCTGCCCAAGACCCTGATCTTTGCCAAAGACGACAACCACGCCGAAAAGATTGTGGAGATATTGCGCGAAGAGTTTGGCCGCGGCAACGAGTTTGCGCAAAAGATCACCTACCGCAGCGCCCAGGGCGGCGGCACCAGCCCCGAGCAGCTCATCAAAGACTTCCGCACCGGCTACTACCCCCGCGTGGCGGTGACGGTGGACATGATCGCCACCGGCACCGACATCAAGCCCGTGGAAATCGTCGTCTTCATGCGCAGCGTGAAAAGCCGCAGCTTCTTCGAGCAGATGAAAGGCCGTGGCGTGCGCGTGTGCAACCCCACGGATCTTGCCGCCGTCAACCCCGGTGAGCACATCAAGAAAGACCACTTTGTCATCGTCGATGCCGTGGGCGTGTGCGAGCGCGACAAAACCGACAGCCGCCCCATGGACGCCAAAAAGAGCGTGCCGCTGGACAAACTGCTGCAAGCCGTGAGCCTGGGCAATGTGGAAGACGATGTCCTCTCAAGCATCGCCGCCCGCCTGGCCCGACTGGACAAAGACGCCAGCGACGCCGACCGCGCCAAAGTGGTGGAGTTGAGTGGCGGCAAAACCCTGCGCGACCTGGCGCGCAGCATTGTGGAGGCGCTGAATATCGACGCCACCCAAGACATGCCGCCCGCCGAGGCAGACCAGCGCTTGCGGGACGCAACCAAGCCCTTTGCAGCACCCGCATTGCGCGAGCAGCTACTAAAAATGAAGCAAAAGGCAGACTTGGTCATCGACACCGTGACGCATGACAGCCTGCTGCATGCTGGCTTTAGCGAGGGCAGCGACCGCGCCACCGCCTTGGTGCAAAGTTTTGAAGACTTCATCGCCCAGCACAAAGACGAAATCACCGCCCTGCAAATCTTGTACAGCCGCCCCACGCGTTCGCCGCTCAAGTTTGAAGACGTGCAAGCCTTGGCCGACGCCCTGCATGCCCCGCCGCTCAACATTGACGAAGGCGCCCTGTGGCAGGCCTACGCCACCCTGCGCAAAGACAAGGTCAAAGGCGCCAAGCAGCGCCGCCTGCTCACCGATTTGGTCAGCCTGGTGCGCTTTGCCATGCAGCAGACCAACGAGCTGGTGCCTTACCCCGAGCGCGTGCAGGCCAACTTCAAAGCCTGGCTGGCGCAGCACCAGCAGACAGACAACAACCCGTTCACCCAAGAACAACAACACTGGCTAGAAATGATCCGCGACCACATCGCCGCCAACCTCGGCATTGAAATAGACGACTTTGAATACGCCCCCTTCAACGCCCAAGGCGGCCTGGGCAAGGTGCACCAGCTCTTTGGTGCGGAACTGCCCAAGGTGATTGAGGAATTGAATCGGGAGTTGGCGGCGTGATGGTTGCATCGTCACCGATATGGGAAGCGCGAAGTCTCCGCGAAGTCGTTACGAAGCTGGTCGATGGCTCACACAATCCGCCGCCGAAGCAGGACACCGGTTTACCGATGCTCAGTGCACGCAACATTGATCGCGGGCAAGTTCTTTTCGACGACTACCGACTCATCAGCGAAAGCGCGTTCGCATCCGAAAACGCTCGCACGCGCATTGCACCCGGCGATGTTCTATTGACGATTGTTGGCACCATTGGTCGCACTGCGGTTGTGCCTGAAGGTTCGCAGCCTTTTTCGCTCCAACGCAGCGTTGCTGTGCTCACGCCTTCTGCGAACTTGTTGCCTAAATTTCTTTGCTATCAGCTTGAGTCGCCTGCAATACAAAAGCACTTTGAAGCCAATGCTCGCGGAACGGCTCAAAAAGGTGTGTATCTAAAAACGCTTGGACAGACTCCGGTTGTGCTGCCCCCTGTGGATTTGCAGCGCGAAATCGTCGCCGAACTCGAAAAACAGTTCTCCCGCCTCGACGAAGCCGTCGCCAACCTCCAGCGCGTCAAAGCCAACCTTAAACGCTACAAAGCCTCCGTCCTCAAAGCCGCCGTCGAAGGCCGCCTCGTAGAAACCGAAGCGACCCTGGCCCGCCGCGAAGGCCGCACCTTTGAGACCGGCGAGCAGCTTTTGCAGCGAATTCTCGTTGAGCGGCGGGCGAAGTGGGCAGGGAAGGGCAAGTACTTGGAGCCAGAGGCAACAAACGTATCGGACCTTGGCGAATTGCCTGAGGGTTGGATATGGGCCTCTGCTGTGCAAGCGTGTCAGCAAGTTGTTGATTGCCATAACAAAACAGCTCCCTACAAATCGACGGGCATTCCCTTGGTACGAACCACCAATATCAAGGATGGGCGGTTGATTCTTGAGGACACTCGATTTGTCGATCAGCCTACATATGAGTTTTGGTCACGCCGATGCCCGCCCGAACCGGGTGACGTGCTCTTCACCCGGGAGGCTCCGATGGGAGAGGCTGGGATTATTCCTCCCGGTGTAAAGCTGTGCCTCGGGCAGAGAACCATGCTTATGCGCCCATCGGCGGCAATATCCTCATCCTTTTTGCTATCGGCATTGTTGTCGCCAGTCGTCAAAGATCTGATTGATCGTGTCGCCGTAGGAAGTGGCGTGAAGCACATGCGTGTTGGCGATGTAGAGCGACTGCCCGTGCCCTTGCCACCCGTTGCGGAGCAAGCCAGAATCGTCGCTGAAGTCGACCGCCACCTGTCCATCATTCGTGAAGTCGAAGTCGAGGTAGACGCCAACCTCCAGCGCGCGCAGGCGCTGCGGCAGGCGACCCTTTCGAAAGCGTTCGCAGCCACATGAAACCGCCCATCTATCTCAAGCTGTTCGAGAAGTCCGTTGCAGCCATAACGTCAGCGGTTGAGATCTACAACAAGCCGGGCTTTCAGTACAGGGACGAAACGTTTGCACTGTTGGCGCTAAACGCATGGGAGCTGATTCTTAAGGCACGGGTCGTCCAAGTCGATCCGAACAAGCAGAAGGCGATTCATGTCTATCAGCGCAGAACAACAAAGGCAGGTGTTCTGGGCACCAAAGAGTACTTGGAGCGCGGGCGTTCTGGAAACCCCAAGACTATTGGTATACGCCAGGCTATTGCTAAGTTGGATTCCCATGTGCCATCCAAGTTGCCGGATGCGGTAAAGAACAATATTGAAGCCTTGATGGAGGTGCGGGACTGCTCAGCACATTTTTTCTCGCCATCCATGGCGTTGCGTCGGCAACTCCTAGAGGTTGGCACAGCGGCTGTTCGGAATTTCGTCTGGTACGGGCGCAAGTGGTTCAAGAAGGACTTGTCTGATCATCTCCAAATACTATTGCCCATCGGCTTTGTGAATACGGGTGGTGCGCTCGTGGTCTCCTCTGCTGAGGAAAAGAACCTATTGGCTTGTATCAATGGACTTGCGCAGGCGTCGGCGGCCACTGAAACGAATGATCTTCACTTCCAAACAGCAATTGAGGTGCAAATCAAGAAGACAGGCGCGACGAATTCGCCAACCGTGAAAATCACGAACGATCCAACGGCCATGCCAGTATTTTTGACCGAAGAAAATCTGGCACAAAACTATCCTTGGACTTATGACGAAGTGACTGCACGATGCAAAGCGCGGTACTCCGATTTCAAGGCAGCTAAGAAGTACCACGACCTGCGAAAAGTCTTGGCCGAAGATTCAAAGTTGTATCGACTTCGTTTACTTGATCCGACGAATCCTAAAGGGATCAAGAAGCCGTTTTACAGTACCAACGTATTGGCTTTTTTCGACAGACACTATCAATTGAAATGAACACGGTCGATCTCACAACTCTCGCCCGTTGGCTTGTCGCTCCTGCCGAGCATGAACACCTCGAATTCAAAGAGGCCAAGCAGCAGTACGACACTACCAAGCTTTTACGCTACTGCGTGGCGTTGGCCAATGAGGGCGGCGGGCATATCGTGCTGGGAGTGTCCGACAAGCCACCGCGCCGTGTGGTGGGCAGTCAGGCATTTTCAGCGCTGACCGACCTCAACAAGATCAAGGCCTACATCGTAGAAAAATTGCGCATGCGGGTAGACGCAACGGAGCTGATGCATCCCGATGGTCGGGTTTTGGTTTTTGAAGTGCCATCGCGCCCCGTGGGTCAGCCGCTGGATTTTGAAGGTGCCTACCTGATGCGTGCTGGCGAAGACCTGGTGCCAATGACGCCGGACTACTTGCGGCGTATTTTTGCCGAGGGTCAGCCAGACTGGTTTGTGCAGCCTGCCAAGGCGGATGCCAGCGCGGATGACGTTATAGCGCTGCTGGACACGCAAACCTACTTTGAATTGATGAAGTTGCCCTATCCCACAACGCGTGATGCAGTATTGGCGCGCTTGCAGGCAGAGGCGTTGATCGAGCCCAGTGAGTCTGGTTGGGCTATTTCCAACATGGCGGCCATCTTGTTGGCCAAGCGGTTGGATGCGTTTTCACCCGCATTGGCGCGCAAGGCGGCGCGGGTGATCATTTACGAAGGCACCAGCAAGCTCAACACCAAAGACGATAAACCCGGGCTGCGTGGCTACGCGGTCGGGTTTGGCAGCTTGGTGGACTTTGTGCACTCGGCGGCACCGCAAAATCGGTTTGTTGAGCAGGCGGTGCGGGAGGAAGTAAAGATGTTCCCCAAGCAGGCATTGCGCGAGTTGATTGCCAATGCCTTGGTGCATCAGGACTTTTTGGCGTCCGGCGCATCGGTAATGATTGAGCTGTACTCCGACCGTGTGGAGATTTCCAACCCCGGCACGCCTCCCATCAAAGTGGAGCGCTTCATTGACGAATACCGCTCGCGCAACGAGCGGCTGGCCGACCTCATGCGCCGACTGGGTATTTGCGAAGAAAAGGGCAGCGGTGTGGACAAGGTGATTCATGCCGCCGAGATGTATCAGCTCCCGGCGCCTGACTTTCGGGTGGGCGAGATGCGTACTACGGCCCTGCTGTTTGCGCATCAAGACTTTTCCGATATGAGCAAAGGCGACCGTGTGCGTGCCTGCTACCAGCATTGCTGCCTGATGTACGTGACCAATCAGCGCATGTCGAACCAGTCCCTGCGGCTACGGTTTGGGCTGGGTGAGGAAAAAACGGTGGTCACATCGCAAGTGATTGGCGCGGCGAAAGAGGCGGGGCTGATCAAAGCGGATGAATCGGAAACTACCTCAACCCGATATGCCCGGTACCTGCCGTTTTGGGCCTAATGGGGTTTGCGAAAGTGCTTAAACGCAAACCGGGATTGGCCCCTGAATTATCAGAAAATCTATTTAAATCAACAAGTTAAGTGCTTAATTCCAGTCCGATTCCATCGCTCCGTACCAGATGACCCCTTTCTCCCTCCGCATCTTCGTAGCCGACGGCGACCCCGACGGCCTGCGCATCGTCGACAAGTCCAACTGGATAGGCAAGGCGCTGGTATTCCCGCGTGCGCTGCTGCCGCAGGTCAAAGCCCGGCCCGAGCTGGCGCAGACCGGCGTGTACCTGCTGCTGGGGCCGCGCCCGGACGGTGAGGGCGACATGCTCTACGTGGGCGAGGGCGACCCCATCCGCCCGCGGCTGGAGGGCCATTATGCGGAGAAGGATTTCTGGACCCGCGCCATCGGCTTCACCACCACCACGGCCGGGCAGCTCAACAAGGCGCATGTGCAGTTTCTGGAGTCGCGCCTCATGGCCCTGGCCCGCGCTGCCAAGCGCATGCCGCTGGACAACGCCAACCAGCCCGCTGAGCCCAGCTTGAGCGAGGCCGACCGGGCCGACATGAAGGTCTTTTTGGGCCACATGCTGGGCATGCTGCCGGTGCTGGGGGTGCATGCGTTTGAGCAGGCGCCCAAAGCCCCTGCCGCAAAAGCTGGCCCGGTGCTCACCTGCAAGGGCAAGGGCGTGCAGGCCACGGGCTACGAGGCCAGCCAGGGTTTTGTGGTGCGCGCGGGTTCGCAGGCGGTGGCAGACACCGTGCCCAGCATGGCGCTGCATGTGCGCGGGATGTTTGACCTGCGGCAGGAGCTGATTGGCAATGGCGTGTTGGGCCTGCAGGGCGGGCTTTACCAGTTCACTCAGGACTACAGCTTTAGCTCCCCCAGCACGGCCGCGGTGCTGGGCCGCAGCGCCAATGGGCGCATTGAATGGAAGGCGGCGGATGGGCGCACGTTGAAAGAGCTTCAAGAGGCCGAAGCGGCGCAGTAAGCCACCCACTACTATTTTGATAGCTGCTTGCGCTTGATGCATAAGCGCCAGAGACCATTTTCACTCAAAGCCTTGCCACTGACGCCAGATCAGCATATATTCAATATTCGCGATTTTCGAATATTGAATACCCATGCAACTCAAGCCCCAAGATTTTCTGGTCGCCCTCAAGCTCGTCGCCTGGGGTGAGCAGCGCTGGACGTATGCGCGGCTGGCTCAGGAACTGGGCATTAGCGTGTCGGAGGCCCATGCCTGCATCAAGCGCGGATTGCTGGCGGGCCTGCTGTTGCCGAACCGGGAGCCACCGCCTCCAACGATGGGGGCTGACGGCCCCGCTGCGCCAGACGCGCAAGAGCCCTTGGGCATTTACCGGGTCACACGCAAGCGGGTGCGCCGCACGGCCTTGCCAGATGGTGAAGCGGTAGCCGACAACCCGGTGCGCCCCCATGCACGCAACTTGGCGGAATTTGCGTTGCACGGTGCCAAATATGCGTTCCCGGCCGTCAAGCTACCGCTGGTGGCCGGTGTGCCCACCAGCCACAGCGCGCCCGCATTTGCCGGGGTGTTTGCGCCGGGCAGCACCGATTTTGTATGGCCGCACCCCAATGGCGCTGTGCGCGGCGTAGGGGTGGAGCCCCTGCACCCTTCCGTGCCCTTTGCCGCCATGCAAGACGCCAAGCTGTACGAACTGCTGGCGCTGTTTGACGCCCTGCGTGTAGGCAAGGCCCGCGAGCGGGGCATGGCGCTAGAGCGCCTGCAAGCCCTGATTGACCCAGACGCACCAAAGAAAGCAAAGAGTCCTTCGTATGGCTAACCCCAACCTCGAAATGTTGCTGGGCATGGCGCGGGCCATGGGCCCGCTGTGTGAGCAGGTGGTGTTTGTGGGTGGCTGCGCCACGGGCCTGCTGGTGGACGACGCAGGCCTGATGGATGTGCGCCCCACCGAAGACGTGGACGCCATTGTGGAGGTAGCCACCTTGGGCGCCTACCACCGTCTGGCTGAACAACTGATGCAGCGCGGCTTTAACCAGCCCATGGCAGACAACACGCCGCCGTTTCGCTGGTTCTGGCACCGCATGCAGCTGGACCTGGTGCCATTGGACGAAAAGGTGCTGGGCTTTGCCAACCCGTGGTACCGGGTGGGGTTTGAAGAAGCGTTGTCTGCAGAGCTGGCCGACGGGCTGATGGTGCGGCACTTGTCGGCACCGCATTTCTTGGCCACCAAGTTCGAAGCCTTTAAAGACCGTGGCGGCAACGATGTGTACCTGAGCCATGACCTTGAAGACATCATGACCGTGATGGAGGGCCGCGCCTCAGCGGCCCGCGAGGTTGCCGCAGCCAGTGCACCTGTGCGCCAGCATGTGGCGCAGGCAGCCGCAGCGCTGCTGCAAATACCCGCCTTCCACAACGCCCTGCCCGGCTTGCTGAGCGACCCGGAGCGTGAGCCCACCGTCAAGGCACGGTTGACCCAGATTGCAAAATTGAAAGACCTATGAACACCACCACCCACTCCCTCGTCCAGAAGCTCTGGAACTATTGCAACGTGCTGCGTGACGACGGCATGAGCTATGGCGACTATGTGGAGCAGCTCACCTACCTGCTGTTTCTCAAGATGGCCGACGAGCGCAGCGCGCCCCCCTACAACCAGGCCAGCATCGTGCCCGCCGCCTACGCCTGGCCCACGCTGCTGGCGAAGGACGGCGACGAGCTCTTTGACCACTACCGCCACCTGCTGGAGAAGCTGGGGCAGGAGAAGGGCACGCTGGGCCTGATCTTCGGCAAGGCGCAAAACAAGTTTCAAGACCCGGCCAAGCTGCGCCGCGTGATCGTGGATTTGATCGGCGCCGAGACCTGGACGATTCTGGGCGCCGACGTGAAAGGCGATGCCTATGAGGGCCTGCTGGAGAAGAACGCGCAAGACACCAAGAGCGGCGCAGGCCAGTACTTCACGCCACGCGCACTGATCCAGGCCATGGTCGACTGCATTGCGCCGCTGCCAGCAGAGCGCCTATGCGACCCGGCCTGCGGTACGGGCGGCTTCTTGTTCACCGCGCACAACTACATCACCGCCCACAACAAGAGCCTGACGCGCGACCAGCTCAAGCACCTGAAAGAGAAAGCCTTCACCGGCTACGAGCTGGTGCACGGCACGGCTCGCGTATGCGCCATGAACATGCTGCTGCACGGCATTGGCTCCGAAAAATCCGTGCCCGTAGTGGTGGGCGACGCACTGGCCGCCGACCCCGGCGAGCGTTACGAGGTGGTTCTGGCCAACCCGCCCTTTGGCAAGAAGAGCAGCACCGTCATCGTGGGGGAAGACGGCCGCACCAGCACCGAAAAGGACACCATTGAGCGCGATGATTTCTGGGCCACCACCAGCAACAAGCAGCTCAACTTTGTACAGCACATCAAGACCCTGCTGGCCACCCACGGCCGCGCCGCCGTGGTGTTGCCCGACAACGTGCTGTTTGAAGGCGGCGCGGGCGAAACCATCCGCAAGAAGCTGCTGCACGAATGCGATGTGCACACGCTGCTGCGCCTGCCAACCGGCCTGTTCTACGCCCAGGGTGTGAAGGCCAATGTGCTGTTCTTCGAGAAGAAGGGCGCCAGTGAAACACCGTGGACCAAGCAGCTATGGATCTACGACTTGCGCACCAACAAGCATTTCACGCTCAAGACCAATCCGCTGCGCCGCGACGACTTGAACGAGTTTGTGGAGCTGTACCAGGCGGGCAACCGCCACCAGCGGCAAGCCACGTGGTCAACCGAGAACCCCGATGGCCGCTGGCGCGCCTACAGCTACGCCGAGCTGATGGCCCGCGACAAGACCAGCCTCGACATTTTCTGGCTGAAAGATGAAAGCTTGGCCGACAGCGACAACCTGCCCCCACCGGGTGTGATCGCCCTGGAAATTGTGGAAGACCTGCAAGCGGCGCTGGCCCAATTCCAACTGATTGCCAGTGACCTGGGGGAGGCCGTTGAAGAGTGACGCGGTCGCTGGATGAATAGCGAGGCTTACTTGGTGCCAAAAATCCGGTCGCCCGCGTCGCCCAGCCCCGGCAGGATGTAGCCGTGGTCGTTCAGCTCGCGGTCAATGGCTGCGGTGAAGATGGGCACGTCGGGGTGGGCCTTTTGCAGCGTGGCAATGCCCTCGGGCGCGGCCAGCAGGCAGACGAACTTGATGGAGCGGGGGTTGAGCTTCTTCAACCGGTCAATCGCGGCGGCGGCCGAGTTGCCGGTGGCCAGCATGGGGTCGACGACGATGATGTCGCGCTCGTCCATCTCGGAGGGCATCTTGAAGTAGTACTCCACGGGCTGCAGCGTGGCCGGGTCGCGGTACAGGCCGATGTGGCCCACGCGCGCGCCGGGCACCACGTTGAGCATGCCGTCGAGAAAACCATTGCCGGCGCGCAGGATGGACACCAGCACCAGCTTTTTGCCGTCAATCACCTTGCCGGTCATGGTCTCCAGCGGGGTCTCGATCTGGATGTCCTGCAGCGGCATGTCGCGTGTGACCTCGTAGGCCATCAGCGTTGAGAGTTCGCCCAGCAGGCGGCGAAAGCTGTTGGTGCTGGCGTCTTTGCGGCGCATCAGGGTCAGCTTGTGCTGCACCAGGGGGTGGTCGATAAGGTGGACGTTGCTCATGAAGAAAAGGGGAAAAGAAAAAGTGGGGAATATCAGTTAACCATTGCGCATTCGCAGCATCCGCGACGCATGGAACTGGCGCGGCTCAAGCTAGGGCTCCCGCGCAAGGGCCGCCCCGCTGCGCTGGGAGCGTCCCCCTGCCCGCATCGCGCAGCGATGGGAGAGCGGTGGGAGGGAGCGAAGCGACATAGGGGGGTGTTTCATCCTAGTCTGCCAGAAAGCGGGCGTAGCGCGCGAGGTCGACGTTGCCGCCGCTCACGATGATGCCCACGCGCGCGCCGCGTACGTCGCAGCCGCCGTGGCGGGCGCCGGCCAGCGCCAGCGCGCCGGTCGGCTCGACGACGATTTTCATGCGCTCGGCGAAGAAGCGCATGGCCTCCATCAACTGCGGGTCGCTGGCGGTGACGATGCCTTCGGCCCCTTGCTGGATGATGTCAAACGCCAAGGGCGCCAGTGCCGTGGCGCGCGCGCCGTCGGCAATGGTGCTGCGCGGCCAGGCGATTTCGACGATCTCTCCGCTGGCCAGCGACTGTTGGCCGTCGTTGGCTACTTCGGGCTCCACGCCGTACACGCGGCACAGCGGCAAGGTGCTTTTGGCGGCGAGCAGGCTGCCCGCGAGCAGGCCGCCCCCGCCGACGCCGACAAAGAGAACGTCCAGGCGCGGCACTTCTTCGATGAGCTCCAGCGCGGCCGTGCCCTGGCCTGCAATGACGTCGAAATGGTCCGAGGGCGGCACGAGCGCCATGCCGCGCTCGTCTGAGAGTTTGCGGCTGATGGCCTCACGGTCTTCGGTGAGCGGATCGTAGGTGACTACCTGGGCGCCATAGGCACGGGTGGCCGCCATCTTGGAAGACGGCGCGTCGTGCGGCATGACGACCAGCGCCGGTATGCCCTGCATGCGGGCCGCCAGCGCAATGGCCTGCGCATGGTTGCCGGCCGAAAAGGTGAGTACGCCGCGCTCGCGTTGCTCGGGAGAGAGCTGCGCCAGCGCGTTGTAAGCCCCGCGGAACTTGAACGAACCGCTGCGCTGCAGGCTCTCGCACTTGAAGAAAACCTGCGCCCCGAGCAGTTCGTCCGCCGTACTTGAGCGCAGCACCGGCGTGCGGTGCGCGATGCCTTTGAGCCGGTGGGCGGCTTCCACGACATCGTGGGCGGTGGGTGCAATCAGGTGTGGCCAGGCGTTCATGTCGGTGTCCTTGGAACGTGCTTAGCTTCTTGCCGCAAGCGAAGGCGTCGCACTGGGAATCATCCTAGGGTGAGCCGCCATTCTTGCAAAGAAAATACGGTGCAGCGCTTGTGAATACGGCCTTTGCTGCTATAAATTTTGATAGGTTAATTGTCGCCGTTCTCTTCAGCATCGCTGGAATCACCCTCACCGCCATCATCCCCATGTTTGTGACTGGTCTTGCCGCCCGAGCGCTCGGAGCCACCAAAATCCTGAAAGCGGCCGGAATAACTGCTGTCCGAAAAACTGGTGCCAAAGCGCTGCGTGACAGTGGGCTGTGGGTCGCGGCCTGGCTGGGCGCTGCTCGGCGCGGCGGGGACATAGTAAAAGCCGTCGGGAATGGCCAGTTTGGCGTCCAGCGCGAACAGCAGGGGCAGGCGGCTGGGTTTGCGCGGATCGATGGCCTCGTCTTTGCAGGCCCAGTACCAGGCACGGCGCAGCGCGTCGTTGTTCGACGCTTTCTTGCCCAGCACTTGCGCGGGTGAATAGTCCGGTGCGTAACCCAGGGCGTTCTGGCACCAGTTCCGGTAGGCCTTGGAATCCTGGGAGAAGGCGCTCCAAAGAGCACCCACCGCGTGCGACGGAACAGCCACGAAATTTTTGTTGCTGCGCAGACAGGCGATGAAGAACTGGCGCAGGCCGCGCTCGGCCAGATCGGCATCTTTGGCGCTCAGGAGTGGGTACGCGTCGCGCAGTCTGTGCTTGAGCAGTTGCGGCAAGGCGGCTTCGCGCACGAAGCGTTCGCGCACGGCGAGCGTCCAGCGCCGGGCGCCGAGGACGGCCAGTGCAGTGCAAATCAGATAGACCGCCCAACGTCCCTCGGGCTCCCACCAGCCGGCCGGCACACCGATCAGGGCTACAGCCCATGGCGCAATGGCCAGGGGCACCAGCAGGCCGGAAAGCCGCAGCAGCCCGAATTCAAAGCCGGTGATGGTGTAAGTCATGGGTGTGTGTTGCACGGCAGAGTGCTAGCGCTTGCGCCCGCCGAACACACTGCCCAGTACGCCGCGCAGAATCTCGCGTCCCAGGCTGGTGCCCATGGTGCGCACGGCCGATTTGGCCATGGTCTGCGCCAGGCCATCGCGCTTGCCGCCGCGCGGGCCGGTGGAGCCAAACAGAACATCGTTGAGCCCGCCGAGCAGGCCACCGCCGTCCTGGGCAGGCGCAGCGCCAGGGATCGCACCGGGCGCCTGGGCAGCCACATCGGCCGTGCGTGCCTTGAGCTTTTCGTAGGCCGATTCGCGGTCCACTATTTTTTCGTACACCCCCGCCACCAGCGACTGGCTGATGAGCGCCTTGCGCTGTTGCGGTGTGATGGGGCCGAGTTGGCTGCCGGGCAGCAGCACATAGACGCGCTCGGTAATGCTCGGGCGGCCCTTGGCGTCGAGCAGGCTCACCAGCGCCTCGCCCACGGCCAGCTCGGTGATGGCCGCTTCGATGTCCAGGCCGGGCTTCTGGCGCATGGTGGTTGCCGTCGCCTTCACGGCCTTCTGGTCGCGCGGCGTGAAGGCGCGCAGCGCATGCTGCACACGGTTGCCCAGCTGCGCCAGCACGCTGTCAGGGATGTCGAGCGGGTTCTGGGTGACGAAATAGACGCCCACGCCTTTGGAACGCACCAGGCGCACGACGAGTTCGATGCGCTCGACGAGTACCTTGGGCGCTTCGTTGAACAGCAAATGCGCTTCGTCGAAGAAGAAGACGAGTTTGGGTTTTTCCGGGTCGCCAATTTCGGGCAACTGCTCGAACAGTTCGGACAGCATCCATAGCAGAAAGGTGGCGTACAGGCGCGGCGAGTTCATCAGCTTGTCGGCGGCGAGGATGTTGACTACGCCGCGCCCCGATACCGTTTGCAGCAGATCGTTGATATCGAGCATGGGCTCGCCAAAGAATTTTTCGCCGCCCTGGCTCTCGATCTGCAGCAGCCCGCGCTGGATGGCGCCAATGCTGGCGGCGCTCACATTGCCGTACTCGGTGGTGAACTGCTTGGCGTTGTCGCCCACGTAGCTGAGCATGGTGCGCAGGTCTTTCAGGTCCAACAGCAGCAGGCCGTTGTCATCCGCCACCTTGAACACCAGGTTCAGCACGCCGAGCTGCGTTTCGTTCAAATCGAGCATGCGCCCGAGCAGCAGCGGCCCCATGTCGGTGATGGTGGCGCGCACCGGGTGGCCTTGCTCGCCAAACACGTCCCACAGCGTGGTGGGGCAGGCGACGGGCTCGGGCAGCCCCAGGCCGCGATCCTTGAGCACAGCGGCGAGCTTGTCGGGCACGCTGCCCTGCTGGCTGATGCCAGTGAGGTCGCCCTTGACGTCGGCCATGAACACCGGCACGCCAATGGCGGAGAACTGTTCGGCCAGCTTTTGCAGTGTCACTGTCTTGCCGGTGCCGGTGGCGCCGGTGATCAAGCCGTGCCGGTTGGCCAGGCCGGGCAGTAGAAAGCACTCGGTGGTGCCGTTTTTCGCAATCAGCAGGGGGTCAGCCATGGCATGGGGTGAAAAGTAGAATCAAGGGATAGCTTAATTCAGTATCGACATCAAGGAACATCCGTGGCCGGACACAGTAAGTGGGCGAACATTCAGCACCGCAAGGGGCGGCAGGACGAGAAGCGCGGCAAGATCTGGACGCGCATCATCCGTGAAATCACCGTGGCGGCGCGCGCCGGTGGCGGCGATCTGTCGGCCAACCCGCGCCTGCGCCTGGCGGTGGACAAGGCGAAGGCGGCCAACATGCCGGCCGAGCGCATCAAATACAACATCGACAAGGCTTCGGGCACGCTCGAAGGCATGAACTACGAGGAAATCCGCTACGAGGGCTACGGTATCGGCGGCGCGGCCATCATTGTGGACACCATGACCGACAACCACGTGCGCACCGTGGCCGAGGTGCGCCACGCTTTCAGCAAGTACGGCGGCAACATGGGCACCACCGGTTCGGTGGCCTTCCAGTTCAAGAACGTCGGGCAACTGGTGTTTGCGCCGGGCACCGACGAAGACAAGGTGATGGAGGTGGCGCTGGAAGCCGGCGCCGACGACGTCATCACCGACGAAGACGGCGCCATTGAGGTGTTGACCGCACCCAGCGAGTTCGAGACCGTCAAGAACGCCTTGCAGGCCGCGGGCCTGGAACCTGCTGACGCGGGCGTCACCATGCGCCCGGACCTGACCATTGAGCTGGCCGGCGACGACGCCGAGCGCATGCAAAAACTTCTGGACGTGCTCGAAGACCTCGACGACGTCCAGGAAGTCTTCCACAACGCGGCAATCTGACCGCTTCCTTGAACATGAATGTACTTGTCATTGGCGGCGGTGGCCGCGAACACGCCATCGCCTGGAAGCTGGCCCAGTCGCGCAAGACCACGCGGGTCTATGTGGCGCCGGGCAACGGCGGCACGGCGCGCTCGCCCGATTTGGTCAACCTGGATATCACCGACGTGCGTGCGCTGCGCGAATGGGCGCTGGCCAACAAGATCGGCCTGACCGTAGTGGGCCCAGAGGCGCCGCTAGCGGCCGGTGTGGTGGATGAGTTCCGCGCCCACGGTCTTCGTATTTTTGGGCCAACGAAGGCTGCGGCACAGCTGGAAAGCTCCAAGGCCTTCTCCAAGGCTTTCATGCGCCGCCACGGCATTCCCACGGCGGATTACGACACGTTTACCGATCCTGCTTTGGCCCACGCGTTCGTCGAACGCCTGGGCGCGCCCATCGTCATCAAGGCCGACGGCCTGGCGGCGGGCAAGGGCGTGGTGGTGGCGATGAACCTGCAAGAGGCCCACGACGCCGTGGATTTCATGCTGGTGGACAACAAGTACGGCGTGACCCACAACGATGGCAAGGACGGGAAGGCAGAGCCGCGCGTCGTCATCGAGGAATTCCTGGCCGGCGAAGAAGCCAGCTTCATCGTGCTGTGCGACGGCAAGAACGTCGCGGCGCTGGCCACCAGCCAGGACCACAAGCGCCTGCAGGATGGCGACCAAGGCCCCAACACCGGCGGCATGGGCGCGTATTCGCCGGCCCCCGTAGTCACGGCCGACGTGCACGCCCGCGCCATGCGAGAGATCATCCTGCCCACCGTGCGCGGCATGGAAAAGGATGGAATCCCCTACACCGGTTTCCTCTACGCCGGCCTGATGATTGATGCCCAGGGCCACGCCAAGACGCTGGAATTCAACTGCCGCATGGGCGACCCTGAAACCCAGCCGATTCTGATGCGGCTCAAGAGCGACTTGCTCGACGTGCTGGCCGCGGCCATCGACGGCAAGCTGGACCAGATCGAACTGCAATGGGACCGCCGCACCGCGCTGGGCGTGGTGATGGCCGCCCACGGCTACCCGGAGGCGCCGCGCAAGGGCGACGCCATCCAGGGTCTGCCGCAAGACCAGGACGATGCCATGGTGTTCCACGCAGGCACCGTGCTGGAGGACGGCGTGGTGCGCACCAGCGGCGGGCGCGTTCTCTGCGTCACCGCCCTGGGCGACAACGTGCGCCAGGCCCAGCAGCGGGCCTACGACGTGGCGCGCGGCATCCACTTTGACGGCGCCCAGTACCGGCGCGACATTGGCCACCGCGCCATCAAGAATCCATGAGCGCAGCGCCGGGCCGCCCCAAGCAAGCTCGCACCGCAGTGCACCGCACGGAGGTTACCCAGTGAGCAATATCTTTGAGCGCAGCGCTGGCGTGGCCGGCATGCGCGACTACCTGTTGGGCCTGCAGACCCGCATCATGGGCGCGCTGCAGGCCATGGAAGACGAAGGCGAGGACGGCGCCAAAGCCGTGGTGGACCCCTGGAAAAAAGGCGAGGGCGAGCTGCTGCAGGGCGAAGGCATCACGAAAATCATCGAAGGCGGGCGCATCTTTGAGCGCGCCGGGTGCGGCTTTTCGCATGTGCGCGGGCCGCGCCTGCCGCCGTCCGCCACCCAGCACCGGCCCGAACTGGCGGGTGCGCCGTTCGAGGCCATGGGCGTGTCGCTGGTGTTCCACCCGCGCAACCCCTACGTGCCGACGGTGCACATGAACGTGCGCATGATTGCGGCGGGCCACCATGGCACGCAGCCGGTGTGCTGGTTTGGCGGCGGCATGGATCTGACGCCTTACTACGGTTTTGACGAAGACGCAGTGCATTTCCATCGCATCTGCCAACAGGCCCTGGCCCCGTTTGGGGGCGACAAATACCCGCGCTTCAAGCAGTGGTGCGACGACTACTTCAGCCTCAAGCACCGCAGCGAGCAGCGCGGCGTGGGGGGCGTGTTTTTTGACGATTTTTCCGAGCTCGGGCTTGCACAAAGCATGGCCATGACACAGGCCGTGGGCGACGCCTTTTTGCCCGCCTACCTGCCGATCGTGGAAAAGCGCCAGGGCACGCCGTACGGCGAACGCGAGCGCGATTTCCAGCTCTATCGGCGCGGCCGCTATGTGGAGTTCAACCTGGTGTGGGACCGGGGCACACACTTTGGCCTGCAGTCGGGCGGGCGCACCGAATCCATCCTCCTGTCCATGCCGCCACTGGCCAGCTGGGCCTATCGGCGCGCGCCCGAAGCGGGCTCGCCCGAGGCGAAATTGACCGAGTATTTCCTCGTGCCGCGCGACTGGGCCTGAGCCGACTGGCGTTGCTGCAACACACTGTCGCTATAATTTAAATAGCTTAGAACGCTTGCCATACGTGCGGCAAGGCCATTTTTTGTTCTATTTTTTCGACTGAGGCATGCGGGCGATGCCAGAGATGCTGGTCGCCCCCGCAACCCCGCGCTATATTGTTTTCACTCTGTTTACCTTTCACACCACCTGATGACCACCTCCAAAACCTCGGAATCCACCGCCAAGAAAGACGTCGCCAAACTCCAGCGCGCCATTGTGGATGGCCTCGAAGACGTAAAGGCGCAGGACATTCAGGTGTTCAACACCGAGCACCTCTCGCCCCTGTTCGAGCGCGTCATCGTGGCGTCGGGCACGTCCAACCGCCAGACCAAGGCGCTGGCCGCCAGCGTGCGCGATGCGGTGAAGGAAGCCGGTTTTCCCAAGCCGCGCACCGAAGGTGAAGAGAACGGCGAGTGGATCATCGTGGACTGCGGTGCGGCCGTGGCGCACATCATGCAGCCCACCATCCGCCAGTACTACCGGCTGGAAGACTTGTGGGGCGAGATGCCTGTGCGCCTCAAGCTGGGCGCCGCCAAACCCGTGGCGCCAGAAGCCAAGGTGCCCGTGAAGACGGCCGCGCGCCGCGCCGCCAAGGCAGCGGCGGCGACAGAAGCTGCTGCACCCGCCAAGAAGGCGGCGCCGCACAAGGGCGCCAGCGCTCCCACCGCAGCGCCCGCCGCCAAGGCACCAGCCCGCAAAGCGCCTTCGCGATCCGCTGCGCCGGCCAGGGCTGCTGCCAAGGCACCGGCGAAGGCAGCTCCGAAGTTCGTGCCAAAGGCTGCTCCGCAAGTGGCTCTGAAGGCCGCCCCAAAAGCAGCGCCCAAGGCCGCCGCCAAGACAGCAGGCAAGGCGCCAGCCGCCAAGACCACCAGTATTCAGAAATTGGTGGTCAAGCCCCGCAGCGCCGGTGTTCCCGCCAAGAAGGCAGCGCCTGCAAAGAGCGCTGCACCGGCGAAAAAGGCAGCCCCCGCCAAGCGCGCCAGCCCTGCCGCCAAGGCCCCACCGGCCCCAGCGCCAGCAGCCCGGAAGTCGCCCGCTGCCAAAGCCCCTGCACGCAAGAGCCCCAGCCGCAAGGCGTAATTCCATTTCTAAATCCAACGATTACTTTGTCGGCTTCGCTTGGTCAGTACGCCTGTACGGTCTGCGCTTCGCCTTCGTGTACTCGATGGATTGAGAAATTCAATAACGCACGGGATTTGAGAGCATGCGTCTGCTGATCGTGGCCGTCGGCCAGCGCGTGCCCGATTGGGCCAGCAGCGCCTACGACGACTACGCCAAGCGCTTTCCGCCCGAGCTCAAAGTCGAGCTCAAGGCGGTCAAGACCGAGCCACGTGGCTCCAAGACGCTGGAGACGCTCGTTGCCGCCGAGCGCGAGCGCATTGCAGCGGCCATCCCCAAAGGCACGCGCGTGGTGGTGCTCGATGAACGCGGCACCAGCCTCACCACCAAGGCCCTGGCCGAGCGGCTCACAGGCTGGCAACTGAGCGGCGACGACGTGGCGCTGGTCATTGGCGGGCCCGATGGGCTGGAGCCGGCGTTTCGCCAGGCGGCGCACGAGCGCATCCGCCTGTCTGACCTGACGCTGCCGCACGCCATGGTGCGGGTGCTGCTGATCGAGCAGCTCTACCGCGCCTGGTCGGTCAACGCCGGCCACCCTTACCATCGGGAATAGGGCGGGAGCGCCCGCCGCTGCACAGCGATGCAGGGCGGTGCAAAATACTATCGTTTCAATAGCTTCTTACGTATGTACAGTAAGCGCTAGAGTCCTATTTGACCAAAATTTTTATGCCAGACTTCCTCTACCTCGCCTCGCAGAGCCCGCGCCGCAGCCAGTTGCTGGAACAGCTTGGCGTGCGCCACACCCTTCTGCTGCCCAACGCCGAGGGCGACACGGCCGAAGACGCCGAAGCCATTGAGCTTCAGCGGCCCGGTGAGGCGCCCAAAGCCTATGTGGAACGTGTCACCGGCCTCAAGCTCGACGCGGCCGTGCAGCGCCACGCCCGCCGGGGCTTGCCCACAGCGCCCATCTTGTGTTCGGACACCACGGTGGCGCTCGGCCGGCGCATTTATGGCAAGCCCGAAGATGCACAAGATGCGGCGCGCATGCTGGGCGAGCTGGCTGGCCACAGCCACCGCGTGCTGACGGCCGTAGCCTTGCAGGTGGGCGCCAAGCGGCTGGCGGCGTTGTCGGTGTCCACCGTGCAGTTTGCAGCGCTGACGCCCGAGCAGATCGCCGCCTACGTCGCCACTGGTGAACCGCTGGGCAAGGCCGGCGCCTATGCGGTGCAAGGGCGGGCCGGCGCATTCATCCCTGTGCTGCGCGGTAGCTATTCGGGCATCATGGGGCTGCCTTTGTTTGAAACTGCGCAACTGCTGCGCGCTGCCGGTTTTGCCGTCTGAATGGGCCCCGCCACCATGCAACAAGACATCCTGATCAATTGGTCGCCCCAGGAGACGCGCGTGGCCGTGGTCGAGCACGGCGCCGTGCAGGAGCTGCATGTCGAGCGCACGCTCGAGCGCGGCCTGGTCGGCAACGTTTACCTCGGCAAGGTGGCGCGCGTGCTGCCGGGCATGCAGTCGGCGTTCATCGACATTGGGCTGGAGCGCGCGGCGTTTCTGCATGTGGCCGATGTCTGGCAGCGCCACCCGGACGGCGACGCCGGTGCGCTGGCGCGCAAGAGCGAGCCGCAGGTGCCGATTGAAAAGCAGGTGTTCGAGGGCCAGGCGCTGATGGTGCAGGTCATCAAGGACCCGATTGGCAGCAAGGGCGCGCGCCTCTCCACCCAGATCAGCGTGGCCGGGCGGCTGCTGGTGTTTCTGCCGCAGGACGAGCATGTCGGCGTCTCGCAAAAAATACCCGTGGGCGAACGCGAGTCGTTGCGCGCGCGCCTGCAGACCCTGGTGGGCGACAAGGCCTCGGGCGGCGGGGGCGGCTTCATCCTGCGCACCAATGGCGAAGACGCCACCGACGCCGAGCTGGCCGACGACATCGCTTATCTGCGCAAGACCTGGGCGCGCATCAAGGATGCTGCGCTGCGCATGCCGCCGCTCTCGCTTTTGCACCAGGACCTCGATTTGCTGCAGCGTGTGCTGCGCGACCTGGTCGGCGAGCATACGCAAAGCATTCGCATCGATTCGCTGGAGCAGTTCCAGCGCCTGCGCGCCTTTGGCCTGGAGTTCATGCCGGCCGCAGCCGCCAAGTTGCAGCACTACAAAGGCGAGCGCCCGGTCTTTGACCTGTATTCGATTGACGAGGAAATCGCCCGCGCGCTGGGGCGGCGTGTGGACCTCAAATCGGGCGGCTACCTCATCATCGACCAGACCGAGGCACTCACCACGGTGGACGTGAACACCGGTGGCTACGTGGGCGCACGCAATTTCGACGACACCATTTTCAAGACCAACCTGGAAGCCGCGGGGGCCATCGCCCGGCAACTGCGCCTGCGCAACCTGGGCGGCATCGTCATTGCCGACTTCATCGACATGCTGCGCGAAGAGCACCAGAGCGCCGTGCTGGCCGAGTTTCGCAAGCACCTGGCGCGCGACCGCGTGAAAACCATGGCTGGGGGTTTTTCGAACCTCGGGTTGGTGGAGATGACACGCAAGCGCACGCGCGAATCACTCGCCCACATGCTGTGCGAGCCCTGCGCCGCCTGCCAGGGCAAAGGCAGCGTCAAAACGGCGCGCAGCGTGTGCTACGACATCCTGCGCGAAATCTTGCGCGAAGCCCGCCAGTTCAACCCGCGCGAGTTCCGCGTGATTGCCTCGGCTGCAGTGGTAGAGCTGTTCCTTGACGAAGAAAGCGCCCACCTGGCCGGCCTGTCGGACTTCATCGGCAAACCCATTTCGCTGCAAACCGAGGCCGTCATGGGCCAGGAGCAGTACGACATCGTGCTGCTGTAGAGCGGCTTGCGGCGCCCCAGAAAACTATTGAATTGATAGCTTCTAACCCTTGCTGGATAAGCGCTAGAGCCATTTTTATAGGAGAAAAATGCTGCATCTGCTCGGGTACTGCGTCTGCTCGGGCCAGAGCATGGCGCGCTCACAGGCGCTGCAGCCGCTCCAGCGCAGCTCGCAGCGTTGCGTCTTTTTTGGCGAAGCAGAAGCGCACCACGCGCTGATCAAAGCCGTCACCGTAGAACGCCGACAGCGGAATCGCCGCCACGCCGATCTCGCGCGTGAGCCATTGGCAGAAGTCGGCTTCGTTCAGTTCGCTCACCTTGGATATGTCCACGCACTGAAAGTAGCTGCCGGCCCCGCTGCCCGGCAACAGGCGCAGGCGCGAACCGGCCAGGCCTGCGCGGAACAGGTCGCGCTTGGCCTGGTAATAGGCGGGCAGACCCAGGTAGGGCGCCGGGTCTTGCAGGTAAGCCGCCAGGCCGTGCTGCATGGGTGTGTTGACGGTGAAAACGTTGAACTGGTGCACCTTGCGAAACTCCGCCATCAGCGGTGCGGGGGCGGCCACCGTGCCCACCTTCCAGCCGGTGACGTGAAAGGTTTTGCCAAAGCTCGAAACAATGAACGCGCGTGCGGCCAGGCCGGCAAAGCGGGCGGCGCTCTGGTGCTCGGCGCCGTCAAACACCATGTGTTCGTAGACTTCGTCGCTGATGAGCAGGATGTCGGTGGGCGCAAGCAAATCGTCCAGTTGCCGCATTTCTTCGGCCGACCAGACCGTGGCGCTGGGGTTGTGCGGGCTGTTGACGATGATGGCGCGGGTGCGCGGCGTGATGGCCGCGCTGATCTTGGCAAAATCGGGTCGAAAGCTGCCGGGGCTGAGCGGTACGCGCACAGCGCGGCCACCGGCCAACTCGATGTTGGGAACGTAGCTGTCGTAGCAAGGGTCCAGAACGATGACTTCGTCGCCGGGGTGCACGATGGCCAGTAGCGCGGTGAAGATGGCCTGTGTGGCCCCCGCCGTAATGGTTATTTCGCTTCCAGCGCTGTATCGGTGGCCGTGCAGCGCTTCCATTTTTGCAGCAACGGCGTCCCGCAGCATGGGGACGCCTGGCATCGGTGGGTACTGGTTGTGACCGGCACGCATCGCCGTGTTCACGGCGTCCAGCAGGTGGGGGTCGCAGTCGAAATCAGGGAAACCCTGGCCGAGATTGACGGCGCCATGTTCGGTGGCGAGCGCGGACATCACGGTGAAGATGGTCGTGCCCACTTGAGGCAGGCGGCTGGCGAGGGCGGGGGTGCGCGGTGCGGCGGCTGTGTCCATGGTGGCGGGTGTTGCGGGTTTTAGAGTTCGTAGTCGTTGACCTGACCGGTCATGGCGCGCATCACCAGTTCGCGGCTGAGGCGGTCGCTGAGCAGTTCGGCAAAACGGTAGACAAAGTTGCGCAGGTAGGCGCCGCGCTTGAAAGCCACGCGCGCCACGCTTTGACCGATGAGATGCCCGATGGGGCGCACCACCAGGTCGCCCAGCGGGTCGTCTCGCATCGCCATTTCGGCGACGATGCCCAGGCCCAGGCCCAGGCGCACATAGGTTTTGATGACGTCCGAGTCAATGGCTTCGAGTGCGATGCGCGGCTGCAGGCGCCGCGCGGCAAAGGCCTGGTCGATCTTGGTGCGTCCGGTGAACGAGGGGTGGTAGGTGATCAGAGGCTCGTGGGCGATGTCCTCCAGGCCGACGCGCTCCTTTTGCGCCAAAGGGTGACCATGCGGCATCACCAGGACATGCTGCCATTCGTAGCAGGGCAGGGTGACGAGTTCGGGGTAATCGGCCAGCGACTCGGTGGCCACGCCGATCTCGGCCACTTCATCGATCAGCATGCGAGCCACCTGGTCGGGCGTGGCCTGATGCAGGCTGACGTTGACCTTGGGGTAGACCTCCCGCAGTTTGGCCACGGCGGGCGGCAGCACGTAGCGCGCCTGGGTGTGCGTGGTGGCGATGCTGAAGGTGCCGGTGTCCTGCGCGCTGTACTGCTCGCCGATGCGCTTCAAGTTGCCCACCTCGCGCATGATCAGCTCGATGCTTTTGAGCACATGCTGTCCAGGTTCCGTGATGCGCTTGAGCCGCTTGCCGTGGCGGGCAAAAATGTCCACCCCCAATTCACCCTCGAGCTCAATGATCGCCTTGGACACGCCGGGCTGCGAGGTATGCAGCGCCTTTGCCGCCTCAGTCAGATTCAGGTTGCGGCGCGCTGCTTCCTGAACAAAGCGAAATTGATGGAGGTTCATACCGAATTGCAGCTAAAGAATCGGATCATTATGCGATATCTTGCTCCGAAAAGCATGGCGCAAGCCTGACTCACCGAAGCGCTGCGCTTCCGGTGACTTCAGCCGGCCGTTGGGTCCACGGCGATTTGCGCCATCAGTGCCGTCATGCGGGGGTCTTCGCCCACGGCCTGCTGCAGTGCAATCTGCAGATCCGGGTGCTGCTCGCGCAGCGCGGCAGCAAGCAGGGGCAGGTCTTCGCGTGCGTGCCGGCCGGTGCCGAGAAACATGGGAACGATGGTGAGCTGGCGCACGCCGGCTTCGTGCAGCGAGCGAGCGGCCTGCGAGAGATCGGGCGCGCAAAGTTCCAGGTAGGCGCAGCGCACCAGGGTCCCCGGCTGCGTGTGCTCAATATGTGCCCGCACGGCCTCGATCGGCGCGCGCCATAGCGGATCGCGCGAGCCATGGGCGAACAAGACGATGCCTTTGGAGTTGTCCATTGATTCCATATAGCAATCCTCAGCGCCGCAGCACCAGCCAGCCAAAGGCTGCCAGCGACGCGAAGGTATAGATCAGTCCGGGAGCCGCTGCGGTCAGCCAGGGCGACCACTGCTGCAAGTTGCCGGCAAAGCCAAACACGTTGTTGAGCAGGAAGAAGCTGATGCCCGCCATGACCCCGCCAAATACATAACCGGTGGTCGATCCGGCCCGAAAGTGCAGGTAAGCAAAGGGGAGCGCCAGCACCACCATCACCAGGCAGCTCAGGGGGTAAAACACCTTGCGCCAGAACTCGATTTCATAGCGCTGCGCTGATTGGCCGTTGGCCTCGAGGTGGCGCACGTACTGAAAGAGGTCGATGGTTGCCATGCGGTCGGGCTTGAGCACAGCGGCCGACACCATGTCCGCCGTAATGGCGGTTGGCCAGCGCAGCTGCGGCATTTGCAGGCGCTCGGCGCGCACGGTTTCACCCGCCGCGTCGCGCACGAAGCTGCTGCTGCGGACCGTTGCAAGCAGCCATGCGTCCCCCTCCGGCGCTACCTGCGCCGTCTCCGCGTGGGTTTGAGACTCCAGTCGGCCGCCGGCGTCAAAACGAAAAATGCGAACATCCTCCATCAGCCCATCGGCGCGAATGGCGCGAATGTTGACGGCGACGGAAGCCTCGCCCTGGCGTTCCTTGAGCCAGGCGCCGGTGCCGCCACTGGTCAGGCGCGCCAAGCCACGCGATTTGAGCACCTGCGCTGCGCGGTCGCTCATGGGGGCCACGTAGTCTCCCAGCGCAAAGGTGAGCACCACAAACGCGCAGCCCAGCAGCATCAGCATGGAGAGGGCGCGGCCCGGCCCCAGGCCGCTGGTGCGCAAAATGGTGAATTCAGAACTTTGCGCAAAGCGGGCCATGACGAAGATGGTGCCGATCAGCACGGTGATCGGCAACAGTTCATACAAATGGCTGGGCATGCCCAGCATCACGTACAGCACGGCCTGCGACACGGGGTAAAGTTGGCCTACCGAGCGCAGTTCGTCGATCAGGTCGAAGAAGAAAAACAGCGCCAGAAAACCGAGCGTGACGAGCACGATGGCCGCCAGCACTTCGCGGTACACCATCCAGCGAATCGTTTTCATGCCGCCATCCCCCGGCCACGCCAAAGGTTTGCCAAGGCCCAGCGGTTGTGGCGAATGGCAATGAGCGCCAGCGCAAACAGCAAAACGCCGCCATGCAGCAGGCCGACATAGGGCACCAGACCAAAGCGCCCCGAGCCCACCCAGCTTTGGCCCAGCGTCATGAAGTTGTAGTAAACGACGAACGCAAACAAGGCAAACAGCAGGTTGCCGCTGCGGCTGGCGCGCGGGTTGACGCTGGCCAGCGCCAGCCCGAGCACCACCAGATTGAATGCGGTGAAAGCCAGCCCCACGCGCCAGGCCAGCTCGGCCTGGTAAGGAAGTGCGGACTGCACCAGCAGTTCGCGTGTGCTGCGGGTTTTGGCGGAGCCATCGGCTCCCAGCCCGGCGCGTGCCGAGCCCACGCGGGTTCCGTACAACTCGAATTCGCTCAGCTTGAGGTCGGGTTTGCCGGCGGTGCTCTCAAGGCGCTGGCCATTGCTCAGCAGCGCAAACCGATCGGCGCCGCGCATTTCGATGCGCGCACTGCGCGCCGAAGTAATGGCCTGTGCCCCGTGTTCGCTGGCTGCGATGAAGACGTTGCTGGCCGAATTTGGCTCGGGGCTGTCCTTGTCGATGAAAAACACCCGGTTGCCACTGGCCGATTCCTGGAACTCACCTGGCGCGATCCGGTCCACGTCGCCACGTTGCTCGTACTGGGCGCGCAGCTCCTGAATCTGCTGGTTGGCCCAGGGCCAGACCAGCAGCGACAGCACGGCCACCACCAGCATGACCGGCCAGGCAAAACGCAGCAGAGAGGGCAACAGGCTGGCCAGGCCCCTGCCGCTGGAAAACCAGATCACCATTTCGCTGTCGCGGTACATGCGCGAAAGGCTGCCTATGGTGGCAACAAAGAGGCTCAGGCTCAAAATGGTAGGCAACTGGCCCAGCACGGTGTAGCCCATGACCAGCATGACGTCCGATGGGCTGACATTGCCGCGCGAAGCCTGGCCCAGCGTGCGAATGAGCATCATGGTCATGACCACCGTCACCAAAACCACGAGCGTCGCGCCGAAGCTGCGGCCCAGCTCCTTGCGCAGAGTTGAATCGAATAACATGGAAGAGACGTAAAAAGGCAATTATGAACTTTGATCTCAAAACACTGGATTTGCGCACGGGCGCTGCGGAAAAGTGCGATCAGTTGGTGGTCCTGGTTGGCGAAGATTTCGCCCCGGGCAGCGATCCGCTGGCACGTTTGATCGCACAGGCCCTCAAGAGCAAGGATTTTGAAACAAAGCCAGGCAAGTCGCTGGCTTTGTACCAGGCCCCTGGCATTGCAGCGCGGCGCCTGCTTCTTGTCGGAGCAGGGTCGGGCGACGCGCGGGCCGTGCGCCAGGCGCTGGCCGCAATCGCCCCCGCATTCCGGACCGCTGGCGCAAAGCGCGCCGTGGTCTGCTTTGCCGGCGGCGTGACGGCGCCTGCGGTGTCTGCTGTAGTACAAGGTGTTGCGCAGGCGCGCTACGTGTACACGCTCACCAAACCCAAGGCGGAGGCGTCAGAGCTCACGCGTGTGGTCATCGGTGTGCCCGAGCCCAAGGCCGTGGCCCAGGCGTTCGAGACCAGCCAGGCCGTGGCTTTGGGGGTGGAACTGGCCCGCGAATGGGGCAACCGCCCTGCCAACCACGCCACTCCCAGCATGCTGGCCGATGCAGCCAGGGCACTGGCCAAGCACCCTCGCATCCAGTGCAAGGTGATGGGGCCGGCGGACGTGGAGCGCCTGGGTATGGGCGCGTTTCTGGCCGTGGCGCGGGGCTCGGCCGAGCCGCTGCGCTTCATTGAGCTGCGCTACAACGGTGCGGCGCGGGGGCAGGCTCCGCTGGTGCTGGTTGGCAAAGGCATCACGTTCGATACCGGTGGCATCTCCATCAAGCCGGCGCCGGAAATGGATGAAATGAAGTTCGACATGTGCGGTGCCGCCAGCGTGCTCGGGGTGTTCCGTGCACTGGCGCAACTCCAGCCCACGATCAATGTGGTGGGATTGATTCCGACGTGCGAAAACATGCCCGATGGCCGAGCCGTCAAGCCCGGCGACGTGGTGACCAGCATGGGCGGACAGACCATCGAAGTGCTCAATACCGACGCCGAGGGGCGTTTGGTGCTGTGCGACGCTCTGAGCTACAGCAAGCGTCACAAGCCGGCGGCGATTGTCGATATCGCCACCCTGACAGGCGCCTGCGTGATTGCACTGGGCGGCGTGCGCTCGGGCTTGTTTTCGTCGAATGATGCCTTGGGTGATGCGTTGCTGGCAGCAGGCGAAGCCGCTGGAGACCTTGCCTGGCGTCTGCCGCTGGACGAGGAATACGCAGAAGGGCTCAAGAGCAATTTTGCCGATCTGGGCAATGTCGGAGGGCGTCCAGCAGGGGCCATCACAGCGGCCAAGTTTCTTCAGGCGTTTGTCGGTGAGGTGCCCTGGGCGCACCTGGACATTGCCGGTACCGCCTGGAAGGGCGGCGCAGCCAAGGGTGCGACGGGCAGGCCTGTGGCCTTGCTCACCCACTGGCTTTTGGCTCGGGCCGAGGCGCAATCTGAAATGTCGGAGAACGCAGCGTCCGCCCGCAGCAAAGCGGCGCCCCGCAAGCTTCGCACGCCCCGCGCTGGCGCATGACCGACATCGCTTTTCATTTCAACGCGCCGGACAAACTGGAGCACGCGTGTCGGGTCGCGCGCAAGTTGTTGCGGCAAGACCGGCGGCTCGTCATTCAGGCGAGCGCGCCCGTGCTGGACGCGCTCGACACCATGCTCTGGAATATGTCTGCGCATGATTTCGTGGCGCACTGCCGAAGCGGCGACGCCGCCGAATGGGTGGACGCATCGCCCATCCTGCTCACGCAAGATGCTCAGCTCGCCTCACACCACGACGTGCTGCTCAATTTGGAGGACGAGGTGCCGGACGGCTTTGGTCGCTTTGCGCGGCTGATCGAGGTGGTCAGTGCCACCGACGAAGCCGATCGCGCAGCCGCGCGCAGGCGCTGGAAACACTACTTGCAGCGCGGCTTCGCCCTGGAGCGCCACGATCTGGTAGCGAGGAACCCCTGATGGTCACCACACCCCGAGTTCCACCGCGGTTTGTACCCACCCTCACTGAGGTGGTGCAAGGCGGCGACCAGCCAGCACCGCAGTCGGCGCCGGCGCTGCGGCCACTCGCCGCGCCCGAGCCGCTGGCCGCGCCGGTGGCGATTTCCCCGCCTGCCGTGATTTCCTCGCCTGCCGTGATTTCCTCGCCTGCGGCGAGCAGCGGGGCGGCGCTCGCCAGAAGTTCTGTGCCGCCTGCGATGCCGCCCAAAGCTGTGCAGGCCGCGCCGGTTGCAGTGCCGCAGGCAGGCACGCTGTCCGCCGTGGCTGCTTTGGCCACAGAAAAGAGGGGTCTTGCGGCAGCGGCCCTTCCCACTGCCAAGCCGATGCCCACAGCGCCAGCACGCAAGATGCTGAGCGAAGACTTCGAGGAACTGCTCGTACACCGCGTTATGCAGCGGGTGGATGTGTCCTTGGATCTGCGGCTGCGCGACGCGATTGCGTCCGTTGTGCTGGAACAGACACGCTCAATCTTGTCCAGACTGCGTGAAGAGGTGGAATCGGTGGTGCGCCATGCGGTCTACGAGGCCGTGGCGGATGAGCTTGCTTCCAAGTCAAATCAATAGCTTGCGCAAGCACTATAAGTGCAGCTTTTATGCATCGTCATGCGCTGATTGCGCGTGTTCCCTAATGCCGCAATCTGGAAATTTGCGCTATCTTCCGCCGCGTTGAGACACAAAAAAGATGCTCAGCGTTTTATCTTTACTGGAGATCCCTATGCAATTGAAGTTGAAACTGACCGTAGCCGCAGCATTTGCCGCTGTTGCCGGCATGGCACTGGCCCAGGAGCAAGTGGTCAAGATTGGTCACGTCGCCCCGGTTTCGGGTGCACAGGCCCACTACGGCAAGGACAACGAAAATGGCGCCCGCATGGCCATCGAAGATCTGAACGCCCAGGGCGTGACGATCGGCGGCAAGAAGATCAAATTTGAAATTCAGGCCGAAGACGACGCAGCGGATCCCAAGCAAGGCACGGCTGCCGCACAAAAATTGTGCGATTCCAAGGTCGCAGGCGTAGTGGGTCACCTGAACTCGGGCACCACCATTCCCGCGTCCAAGGTTTACCACGACTGCGGCATTCCCATGGTCACGGGTGCAGCCACCAACCCCGCCCTGACCAAGCCCGGTTACAACACCACCTTCCGTATCATTGCAAACGACCTCGCGTTGGGCGCCGGTCTGGCGCACTATGCGCACGACACGCTCAAGCTCAAGTCATTTGCTGTCATCGACGACCGCACGGCTTACGGCCAAGGCGTAGCCGATGTGTTCTCCAAGGTGAGTAAAGAACTTGGCATGAAGCAAGTTGACCAGCAGTTTACGACCGACAAGGCCACCGATTTCATGGCAATTTTGACCGCCATCAAGTCCAAGAATCCTGACGCGATTTTCTTCGGTGGCATGGACCCGCAAGCCGGCCCAATGCTGCGCCAGATGGAACAGCTCGGCATGGCCAACGTGAAGTACTTCGGCGGCGACGGCGTTTGCACCAGCGAAATTGCGAAGCTCGCAGCCGGCGCGAAGACGCTGGGCAATGTGATCTGCGCCGAAGGTGGTGCTTCGCTGGGCAAGATGCCTGGTGGCACCGCGTGGAAAGCACGTTACGACGCCAAGTACCCAGGCCAGTTCCAGGTCTACAGCCCCTACACCTACGATGCCACGATGCTGCTGGTCGACGCGATGAAGCGTGCCAACTCCGTGGACCCCAAGGTCTACCTGCCTGAGCTGGCAAAGTCGAACTTCAAGGGTGTGACCGCCAACATCAGCTTTGAAAAGACTGGCGAAATGAAGAACCCTGCCATTACGCTGTACAACTACATCGACGGCAAGAAGACCCCGCTGAACTAAGCAAAGCCTGGCTCAGGCCTGAAGGCCTGAATTCATGCAAAAAGGCTTCCTTCGGGAAGCCTTTTTTGTGCCTGATTGGCAAGGGAGTGCAGTGCTTCAGCGCCGCACTTGCAGCGCCCCGGGATTGACAATGTTGGTGGGGGTCCCCCGCATGAAACTGAGCACGTTGTCAAAGGCCGAGCCGAAATACAGCTCGTAGCTGTCCTGCTCGACATACCCGATGTGGGGCGTGCAGATGCAGTTCTCCAGGCGCAGCAAGGCGTGCCCCTGGAGGATGGGCTCGCTCTCGAACACGTCAATGGCTGCCATGCCGGGACGCCCCCGATTGAGGCCGGCGAGCAGGGCATCGGGTTCAATCAGTTCCGCGCGCGAGGTGTTGACCAGCAGCGATGTGGGTTTCATGCAGGAGAGCGTCTCCAGCGTGATCAGACCCTTGGTCTGCGGAGTCAGGCGCAAATGCAAAGAGACCACGTCGCATTGCTCAAAAAAGTCCTGCTGCGTGACGGCCGCCTGAAAGCCATCCGACAACGCCTGCGCACGCGATGACTCGCTGCCCCAGATGCGCACGTTCATGCCAAAGGCCCGGCCGTAGCCGGCAACGATTTGGCCAATGCGGCCATAGCCCCATATTCCCAGAGTCTTGCCGCGCAAGACGCTGCCAATGCCAAAGTTGGCTGGCATGGACGCCGACTTGAGGCCTGCCTGTTGCCACGCCCCATGCTTGAGGTTGGCAATGTATTGCGGCAGCCGGCGCATGGCGGCGAGGATGAGCGCCCAGGTCAGTTCTGCCGGTGCCACGGGCGACCCCACGCCCTCGGCGATGGCGATACCGCGCTCGGTGCAGGCCGCAATGTCGACGTGGTCGCCAATTTTCCCCGTCTGAGAAATCATTTTTAACCGGGGCAATTTCTCGATCAGTTGCCGCGTCATGTGGGTGCGCTCACGCACCAGAACGATGATGTCAGCGTCCTTCAACCGCACCGACAGTTGACCAATGCCTTTGACGGTGTTGGTATAGACCTTGGCAGAGTGGGCGTCGAGGCGCTCGGCACAGTGGAGCTTGCGAACGACGTCCTGATAGTCGTCGAGGATCACGATGTTCATGGCCCGATTGTGCCTTGCACGCAGCGGGGATTAGCGATCGTTGTGCGTCCAGGTGGCAGCGGCGCCTCGTCGTGACCGAATGACCAAATGACAAGAAGCAGCGCCAGAAAGCATCTATATTTGCTATCTAATAAATAGCTCGAAGCGTTTGCCCTGAAAGCGCTAGAGGCATTTTTTTATGAAATTCGCGTCTTGTCCACGTCTTGTCCGTGCCTTTGCTTATCAGCACGCTCCTTGCGCGCGCCGCGCGCAAGGAGGGATCAACAAAGGCGTTCTCGCGCCACCAGGCGATCGAGCTCGGCACATACGTCGGCCATGCGGCCCACGATGGCCAGGTGCTCGGCCGATCCTTCACGCTTGCGCAGAACGCGCACGGTGCGGGAAGGCTGAATGCTGGCGCGCGATGCAGCCGGTGGACGCGTGCAGCGAGCCGATGCAACCCGAACCCCCTGCAGCGCTGCACTGCTTGTGCTGCAGGCGCTTGCGGACGGGCTGCTTGGGCTGCTCAAGTCGATGGGGCGCACAGCAGCGGGCGGCGCTTTGCGCGCAGGATGGCTGCGCTGGTGTGCCGCGTCACCCCCGAAGGAACGGCAGAGCGTGACAAGCGACAGAGACAGGCGAGAGAGATGGCGAAACGCAATTTGCATGTGAAGCTCCCATGGGCAAGGGTTGAACACAGGCAGGATTCAAAATGAAGAAAACCGAAGGTTTCGCTGCGAAGCGGTTCTGCCGTCTGCTCAGCCTCGAAACGAGACCGACGGATCGGCAGGACGCGTAGCTGAAACCCCTGGCCTTCACGCACCGCAGGGATGGCGGAACTGCTGTCCGCCAAGCGCCCGCCACCTGCTGTGCGTGGAATAACGGCTAAATCAACATGGTGTTGCGAATGAGACCGACCGCCAGCCCTTCGATCTCGAACGGTTCGTCCGGCTGCACCACGATGACTGGGAAGTCGGGGTTTTCTGGCAACAGTTCAATCGCGTGGGCGGTGCGCCGCAGACGTTTGACGGTGACTTCTTCGCCAATGCGGGCGACGATGATCTGGCCATTGCGTGCCTCGCGCGTCTGCTGCACGGCCAGCAGGTCGCCATCCATGATGCCGACATCGCGCATGGACATGCCGCGCACCTTCAACAGGTAGTCGGGCTTGTGCTGGAACAGGCTGCTTTCTACACAATAGGTTTGCTCGACATGTTCCTGCGCCAGAATGGGGGAGCCTGCAGCCACGCGGCCCACCAAAGGCAGGGCCAGCTGCGATAGACCAAGGATGGGCAGATTGAATTGCGTGCCGCGCGCGGCGTTGAGGTTGCGCACCGCTTCACCCCGCAGCCGAATGCCGCGTGAGGTTCCGCTGACGAGTTCGATCACGCCCTTGCGGGCCAGCGCCTGCAAGTGCTCTTCTGCGGCGTTGGCCGATTTGAATCCCAGTTGCTTGGCTATTTCGGCGCGGGTGGGTGGCGCGCCAGACTGGGCAATGGCGGTTTGAATCAGATCGAGAATCTGCTGCTGCCTGGCAGTGAGTTTGGGGCCGTTGAACATGTTCGTACGCCGCGGGTTGCGCAGCTGTATAAAATTTCAGTAACTGTATTTTTAACCAGTTTTTCAAGGGATGCAAGTGATTGGCACAAAAATTGTGGTTTTGGGAACCGGCGGCACCATTGCAGGCAGTTCCGAACGTGCCGGCGACAACGTGGGCTACCGGGCGGGTGAGCGCACGGTGCAGTCCTTGCTGGACGCCTTGCCGGCCGGGCAGGCGCAACCACCGCTTGCGCTGGTGACCGAGCAGATCGCGCAAATCGACAGCAAGGACGCCGATGTGGCCTTGTGGTCTCGCCTGCATGCACGCTGCCTGGCCCATTTGCAGGATGACGCTGTGCGCGGCATTGTCATTGCCCATGGCACGGATACGCTGGAAGAATCCGCCTGGCTGCTGGCTGAAACCTTGCCGGCCGACAAGCCCGTGGTGTTGACCTGCGCGATGCGGCCGGCTACTGCCGCTTCCCCAGACGGACCGCAAAACCTGCTGGATGCTGTCGCTTTGGCGTCCGATGCGCGGGCTCTGGGCGTGAGCGTGGTCTGTGCCGGGGCTGTCCACGCGCCGCGCCATGTGCAGAAGATGTCGTCCTACCGTGTGGATGCGTTCGGCTCGGGCGACGCAGGCCCGATCGGTTGGATGGAAGAGGGCGGGCTGCGGCAGGTCCACCCATGGCCGCAGGCGCGGTCTGTCAGCGCCGCACTTTCCCAGGCTCTTCCCCAGGCGCTGCCTGTCGAGCAGGGCGCATGGCCGTGGGTGGAAATTGTGCTCAGCCACGCAAGCGCACGCGGCGGGCAGGTGGATGCGCTGGTCTCTGCAGGCGTTCAGGGCATCGTGGCGGCGGGTACCGGCAATGGAACCCTGCACCACGCGCTGGAAGCGGCCTTGCTGCGCGCTCAAGACGCTGGCGTGGCGGTGCGCGTGGGCACGCGTTGCCCGCTGGGTGTGGTGGTCGGCAGGCCCGCCCACGGGCTGCCTTTGGCCGATGGCCTCTCGCCGGTCAAGGCACGCATCTCACTGATGCTGGAGCTGATGCGGTCAGCACCAGCTCCATGAAAAACGCCCCTTGCGGGGCGCTATGGCGGATCCGGGTGTCGGCCGGGTGTGCGTTCAGCCGGCCAAGGCCGCCAGGGCGCGTGCGGTGATCTCTTCGACACTGCCCGTGCCACTGATGGCACGGTACTTGGGGGCATTGGCGGGGTCGCGCTGCGCCCAGTCGGAGTAGTAGCTGACCAGGGGGCGTGTTTGCGCGCTGTAGACGTCGAGCCGCGTCTTCACGGTCTCTTCCTTGTCGTCGTCGCGCTGGATCAGTGCTTCGCCGGTTTCGTCGTCCACGTTGGCCACTTTGGGGGGGTTGAACTTGACGTGGTAAGTCCGGCCGCTGGCCGGGTGCGAGCGGCGTCCGCTCATGCGTTCGATGATCGCTTCAAATGGAACGTCGATTTCCAGCACGTAGTCAATTTTGACGCCTGCGTCCTTCATGGCGTCGGCCTGCACGATGGTGCGGGGAAAACCGTCAAACAGAAAACCGTTGGCGCAATCGGCTTCGGTAATGCGCTCTTTGACGAGGCCGATGATGATGTCGTCGCTCACCAGCGCGCCCGAATCCATGACCGCCTTGGCCTTGAGACCCAGGGGGCTGCCTGTCTTGACGGCGGCGCGCAGCATGTCGCCGGTGGAAATCTGCGGAATGGCATATTTCTGGCAGATGAATGCGGCTTGCGTGCCCTTTCCGGCACCGGGGGCGCCCAGCAAAATGAGTCTCATGGGGTCTTCTCCAGGTAGATGAAAGCGGGTGGCGCCAAGCGCCGGCACGTGTCCCTCCGGCCTCGTGCTCTGGTGTAACGTTTGAGGATAGCATGCGCTCCTTGCCTCCCAACTTACGCGGGCCAGGGCGCTGCCTTCGCTCAGGCGAACAGGGCGCGCACGCGTTCCAGGTCTTCCTGGGTGTCCACGCCCGGTCCGGGCACATCTTCGCAAAGGTGCACGGCAATCCGGTGGCCATGCCAGAGTGCGCGCAATTGTTCGAGCTGCTCGATGGCTTCGGTGGGAGCCTGCGGCAGCGTCGGATAAGCGCGCAGAAAGCCGGCGCGGTAGCTGTAGACGCCAATGTGGCGCAGTGGCGCAAAACCCGCCAATGCCGCCACCCGGGGCTGCGCCTCTGCGGCCGCGCCGTTCCACCAGTCGCTGCCGCGCAGGTCGCGCGCCCAGGGAATGGGGGCGCGGCTGAAATAGCTGGCGCAGCCGCTCGCGTCCAACACCAGTTTGACGACGTTGGGGTTGTGAAAATCTTCCAGCGACGCGATGGCGTGGGCTGCTGTGCCCATGCTGGCGTCCGGCTGGCGGGCCAGCAGGGCGGCGACGGAATGCACCAGTTGCGGGTCGATCAAAGGCTCATCGCCTTGTACGTTGACCACCACATCGTCCGCGTCCAGCCCCAGCGCCACGCAGGCCTCGGCCAACCGGTCGCTGCCGCTGACATGGTCCGCCCGGGTGGCGATGGCTTCGATGCCGTGTTGGGCGCAGGCCTGCAGGATGCGGGCATCGTCGGCCGCCACCACAGTGCGCAAGGCGCCGCTCTGCGCGGCGCGCTGCGCCACGCGCACCACCATGGGCAGGCCGGCGATATCGGCCAGCGGCTTGTTCGCCAGCCGGCTCGACGCCATGCGCGCCGGGATCAGTACCGAAAAGCGCACGGCTGCGGGTGGGGGGCGCATTGCGCCGGCCGTGCCTTGCTCAGTCACTGTTCGAGTTCCTCGTCGCTCAGCGTGCGCGCTTCCACTTCCAGCATCACAGGGATCCCATCGCGCACCGGGTACGCCAGCCGGGCGCTGCGCGAGACGAGTTCCTGGCGCTCGCGGTCGTAGGTGAGTGGGCCTTTGGTGACGGGGCAGACGAGCAGTTCGAGCAATCGGGGGTCCATGGCAGCAGGCGGCAAAGCGCGTTGGCAATCAGGAGGGCGATGATAGCGAGGCGCGCCCGACCTGGGCGAGACGGGCATCGAGCGCAGCAAAAAATGCAGGATCAATGACCACCTCCAGGGGAACTGCCAGGGCGTCAGGGAAGCGTGGCCACAGTTTGACGGCGTCTTTTTCGGTACAAATAAGCCTCTGGCGCTTATCCATATTAGGTTTCCAGCTATCAAAATCAAAGTGATCTGGCAACGCCAGCGTCTGCGAAAGCAGGAGCCCGCCGTGCCTCAGCATGGCAAAAAAATCTTCCGGCTGGGCGACGCCGGCAACCGCCATCAAGGGGACTTTGGCCAGATCCGACAGTGCCACCGTGCGGCCTTCCGCAGTGTGGGCGGTATTGGCAAGGCGGCGCACGATCTCAAAGCACGCAGCCGCGCAGTCCGGCGGGGGCGAGCCCGCGTACAGCACCCAATCCACCGGCCGGGGCCATGGCTCGCGCAGCGGACCGGCAGGCAGCAGCCAGCCATTGCCCACGCCCTGCGCGCCAAAGACGCAAATTTCCAGGTCGCGCGCCAGCGCCAGGTGCTGCAGGCCGTCGTCGCAGACGATGACATCGGTGTCGGGGTGCTGCGCCAAAAGCGCCTGGGCGGCGTCACTGCGCCGCTCGGACACCACCACGGGCGCGCGGCAGCGGCGGGCGATCAGCGCGGGCTCGTCGCCCACCGCCTGGGCGGCGCTGTCGGGCAGGGCAAAGTGTGTACCCTGACTGCTGCGGCCGTAGCCGCGTGAGACCACGCCAGGCCGCCGACCCCGTGCCTGCAGGTGCTGCACCACCGCCATCACCACGGGCGTCTTGCCAGCGCCGCCGGCCACCACGTTGCCCACCACGATGACCGGCACGTGAAACCGGGTGCTGTGCAGCCAGCCGCTGCGATAGAGGCGCTGGCGCAGCCGCACCACGGCGCCGTAGAAGATCGACAAGGGCCACAACAGCCACGCCGCCGCACCGCGTCCATGCCAACTGCTTTGCGGCCACGCCTGGTCGGCCGGCTGTGGCATGAAAGGCTCAGCGCGGCGCCGCGCCGGCGCTGGCTGCCGACTGCGTGGCGAAGGTAATCTGCGTGAGGCCGGCGCGGCGCGCCGCTTCCATGACCGTGATGACGGACTGGTGCGGGGCCGTGGCGTCGGCGCTGATGATGACGATGCTCTCGGGCCCGGCGCTGGCGGCCGTGCGCAGCGCGGCAGCCACCACTTCCACGCTGCGCCCGTCCAGAGCCGCCTTATTGACCGCGTAACGGCCGTCGGCTGCGACGGAGACGATCACCTCCTTGGGCCGGTCGCGCATCTGTTCGGCATCGGCCACTGGAAGCGTCAACTGCAACTGCGTGAACTTGCTGTAGGTGGTGGTCAGCATCAGAAAGATGAGGATCACCAGCAGCACGTCGATGAACGGAATCAGGTTGATCTCGGGCTCCTCCCGATCGCGCGAGCGAAAATTCATGGGCGCTGCCTCTTTCTAAGTCGCCGTTCCAACGGGTCCGCTTTTACTTCTGCATCCGCAGCAGGTGGCGCACGAACTGCTCGGCCGAGAGTTCCAGGGTAAGCAAGTAAGCGTCCACCCGGGCGCGGAAGTAGCGCCAGAAAATCAGCGAGGGAATCGCGACAATCAGGCCAAACGCCGTGTTGTACAAGGCCACCGAAATGCCGTGCGCCAACTGCCCCGGATTGCCCGTTCCCACGGCGCCTGAGCCCTGCGAGCCAAAAATCTCGATCATGCCGATCACGGTGCCCAGCAGGCCCAGGAGCGGCGCCGCAGAAGCGATGGTGGCCAGGGCGCTGAGCGACTTTTCCAGCCGGTGCGCCACGCGCCGCCCCATGCCCTCCATCGCGGCGCGCAGGTCTGCCTCGCTGCAGCGCGGATTGTTGTTGAGCGCCCGAAGGCCCGCCGCCAGCACCTCGCCCTGCGCGGAGTTCTGCGCCAATTGCGCCACCACGTCGGGGCCGGGGAGGGTGACGGACGACACCGAGATGGCCTCGTCCAGCAATTTGGGTGGGGCAATGCGCGCCGTCTTGAGGGCGATGAAACGCTCGATGACGAGCGCCAATGCCAGCACCGAGCAGGCAACCAGGGGCCAGATGGGCCAGCCTGCGGCTTGTATGATGGACAGCAATTCTCTCTCCGCACGGGTTTGGGCAAGCGGGCATTATGGACCAGCTTTTTTGCCGGTCCGGGCCGTTTAGCTGCCCAAGCAAACCCCGCTTGTTCACCCACAGAAGTTGTGGATAACTTTGTGGATAAGCCCGCCTCCATGGTCCGCAAAACGGCACCACAAGGTCAATGCAACACATTGATGATTTTTTGGGCAGATAAAAATCGAATGAAATCAATGGCTTGCATGTACTTTTGCGGCGTTCCCGGGTTTTTGGCAAAAATTTGTTACCTGGCTCCCGCTCGCCGTCCGCTGTGGAGTACTGCAGCGCAGCAAGTCGGCGAACACCGCATCCACACTCGGTTTCGCGCTCATGTTTGAGAGAACGCCTGGCGCCGGGGCAGAGCGCATCTGGGATGTGGGTGCCTTGTGCCACGCCGTGGGCGACGCGCTGGCGGCGCGCTTCAACCCGGTGGCGGTGCGCGGCGAAATATCCGGGTTCTCGCGCGCGTCCAGCGGCCACTGCTATTTTTCTATCAAGGATGCAGGCGGCCAGATCCGCTGCGCCATGTTCCGCCGCGCCGCCAGCCTGCTTGACTTCAGCCCACGCGACGGCGACAGCGTCGAGTTGCGCGGGCGCCTGGGCGTCTACGAGCAGCGCGGCGATCTGCAGTTGGTGGTGGAGCATCTGCAGCGCGCCGGCCAGGGTGCCTTGTTCGAGCAGTTTTTGCGGCTCAAGGAGCGCCTGGAGGCGCAAGGCCTGTTTGACGCAGCGCGCAAGCGGGCGCTGCCCATCGCGCCGCGCGGTATCGGCCTGGTCACCTCGCCCGGCGCCGCCGCCTTGCACGACGTGGTCACGGCCTTGCGGCGGCGCGTACCCCACATTCCGGTGCTGCTGGTGCCCGCGCCCGTGCAGGGCGCACAGGCCCCGGGCGCGCTGGTGCGTGCGCTTGAGCAGCTCTACGCCCTGGCCAAGGCGCCCCCGGCCAAAGGAATACCTCCCATCGATGTCATCGTGCTGGTGCGCGGCGGCGGCTCGCTGGAAGATCTCTGGGCCTTCAACGACGAAACCCTGGCGCGCACGGTGGTGCAAAGCCCGGTGCCGCTCATCTGTGGCGTAGGCCACGAAACCGATTTCAGCATTGCCGACTTCTGCGCCGATCTGCGCGCGGCCACGCCCACGGCGGCGGCCGAACTGGTGTCGGCCCCGCGCGAAACCTGGCTCGCAGCGCTGCATTTGCTGGAGCAGCGCCTGGCCGAGGGCGTGCAGCGCCAGCTCGATCAACGCCATCTGCGCCTGGACCAGGCGGGCGTCCGGCTGGGGCGTCCCTCGCTGCTGGCGCAGCGCGAGCAACTGGCCCTGGCCGGTCTGGCGCAGCGCCTGCGGCAGGCGCTGCTATTGAATAGTGAGCGGCAGGCGCTTGTGCACAAAGCGCTGGAGGCCGATTTCGCCCGAAAAATGAAGGTAGCGCTGGCGGCGCAGCGCCAGCGCATGGAAACCGCTGCGCTGCGCCTGCAGCTTCTGGACCCCGCGCTGGTACTGCAACGCGGCTACGCCTTGCTCCAAACGCCCGTAGGCGAACTGGTGCGAAGCGTGCGCCAGGCCCCGCCGGCCACCGCCTTGCGGGCGCGCCTGGCGGACGGTGAGATCGAACTCACCGTGGTGCCGCCCCGCCTGCTGTAGGACAAACCCGGCATCTGCGCTTGCGGGCAGGGACATCCCGGCGCCTGCCGGCACATTGGGCGCGATCTTCCTAGAATGGCCGGTGACTTCGGCGCGCCGGACACGCGCGTCGACCGACGCATTAAAACCCCACTCAAAACAGGAGAGCTCCATGCAACACACGCTTCCCCCCCTGCCGTACCCCATTGATGCCCTGGCACCGCACTACAGCCAGGAAACCCTGGAATACCACCACGGCAAGCACCACAAGGCCTACGTCGACAACCTGAACAAGCTGCAGGAAGGCACGGAATACGCCGACAAGCCGCTGGAGCAGATTGTGAAAACCGCCAATGGCGGCATCTACAACAACGCCGCACAGATCTGGAACCACAGTTTCTTCTGGAACTGCATGAAGCCCAAGGGTGGCGGCGCTCCGTCTGGCGCACTGGCTGCGGCCATCGACGCCAAGTTCGGCTCCTATGCTGCGTTCAAGGAAGCCTTTGCCAAGTCGGCGGTCGGCAATTTCGGCTCGGGCTGGACCTGGCTCGTCAAGAAACCCGATGGCAGCGTGGACATCGTCAACACCGGCGCCGCCGGCACGCCGCTGACCGGCACCGACAAGGCCTTGCTCACCGTCGACGTCTGGGAGCACGCCTACTACATCGATTACCGCAATGCCCGACCCAAGTTCCTTGACGCCTACCTGGAGCACCTGGTGAACTGGAGCTTCGCCGAGGCCAACTTCGCTTAAGCGGACGGGCGTTGCGGCGCCCTGCAATCTAGGGATCCTCTGCATAGCCCTCGCGAGCCTGGGGTAGTGCGGATCGGGATGGGCCGCAAGGCGATTTTTGCAGCCAATAGCCGGGCTATTGGCTAGAAAAGCAACGCAGCGGAGCGCCCGAGACCGCGCTGCCACGGGCTGCAGGGAGCTATGCAGAGGATCCCTAGCGCTGCTGCTCCCCATGCAAAAGGGCCCTGAGAGAGATCTCGGGGCCCTTTTGCATGCGCGCGAGCGTATGCATATCGCTAAGTCTTATAGAAGACTTCAAAAAAGCCGAGCCATTGGAGTAAAATTTCGTATCGTGGTATCCGATTGCAAAATCGCCCACATCGGATTTTGCCTCAAGCAAACTACCTGTGTTGTCTGACTAAACCCCATGCAGCGGGCTGCGGCTAGGCTGCGCCACCCCTGTTTTTACTGAGAGAAGACATGAGCGCCCAACAACCCACCATCCTCTATACCTTGACTGACGAAGCGCCGCGCTTGGCGACGGCTTCGTTCCTGCCCATTGTTCGCAGCTTTACCGCGCCCGCTGGCATCCAGGTGGATGAAACCGACATTTCGGTCGCAGCCCGGGTCCTGGCTTCTTTTCCCGAGCGTCTGACCGACGCCCAAAAAGTCCCCGACACGCTGGCCGAACTGGGTGCGATGACCTTGCAGCCCGATGCCAACATCATCAAGCTGCCCAACATCAGCGCTTCGGTGGGTCAGTTGATTGCCTGTATCAAGGAATTGCAGGCCAAAGGCTATGCCATTCCCGATTTCCCGGAAGACCCCAAGAGCGACGAAGAGAAAGACACCCGTGCGCGCTATGCCAAGTGCATTGGCAGCGCTGTGAACCCGGTGCTGCGCGAGGGCAACTCAGACCGCCGTGCCCCCCGAGCCGTCAAGGAATATGCGCGCAAAAACCCGCATTCGATGGCCGAGTGGAGCCAGGCTTCGCGCTCGCATGTCTCGCACATGCACCACGGCGACTTCTATGCCGGCGAGAAATCGATGACGCTGGACGCCGCCTGCGACGTGAAGATGGAGCTCACGACCAAAAGCGGTCAGACCATTGTGCTCAAGCCCAAGGTGTCGCTCAAGGCGGGCGAAGTCATCGACAGCATGTTCATGAGCAAAAAAGCGCTGGTCGAGTTCTACGAAAACGAGATTCAAGACGCCTACAAAACGGGCGTGATGTTCTCGCTTCACGTCAAGGCCACGATGATGAAGGTCTCGCACCCCATCGTGTTTGGCCACTGCGTAAAGATTTTCTACAAAGACGCCTTTGCCAAGCACGGCAAGCTGTTCGAGGAACTGGGTGTCAACGTCAACAACGGCATGGCCAACCTGTACGAAAAGCTGGAAACGCTGCCGCAATCGATGCGCGAAGAGATCATCAAGGACCTGCACGCCTGCCACGAAGGCCGCCCCGAGCTGGCCATGGTGGACTCGGCCAAGGGCATCACCAACTTTCATTCGCCCAACGACATCATCGTGGACGCTTCCATGCCGGCCATGATCCGCAATGGCGGCAAGATGTGGGGCGCAGACGGTCGCTTGAAAGACGTCAAGGCCGTGATGCCCGAGTCGACGTTTGCCCGCATCTACCAGGAGATGATCAACTTCTGCAAGTGGCACGGCAACTTTGACCCGCGCACCATGGGCACCGTGCCCAACGTTGGCTTGATGGCGCAGCAGGCCGAGGAATATGGCTCGCACGACAAGACCTTCGAAATCCAGGAGGACGGCGTGGCCAACATCGTCGATTTGGCCACCGGCAAAGTGCTGCTCTCGCAAAATGTGGAAAAGGGCGATATCTGGCGCATGTGCCAGGTCAAGGACGCACCGATTCGCGACTGGGTCAAGCTGGCCGTCACCCGCGCCCGCAACTCAGGTATGCCGGCCGTGTTCTGGCTCGACCCGTACCGCCCGCATGAAAATGAGCTGATCAAGAAGGTGCAGGCCTACCTGAAAGACCACGACACCACCGGCCTGGACATCCAGATCATGAGCCAGGTGCGTGCCATGCGCTTCACGCTGGAGCGGGTGGCGCGCGGCCTGGACACTATCTCGGTGACCGGAAACATCCTGCGTGACTACCTGACCGACCTGTTCCCCATCATGGAACTGGGCACCAGCGCCAAGATGCTCTCCATCGTGCCTCTGATGGCGGGCGGCGGCATGTACGAAACCGGTGCCGGCGGCTCAGCGCCCAAGCATGTGCTGCAGCTGGTGGAAGAAAACCACCTGCGCTGGGATTCGCTGGGCGAGTTTTTGGCGCTGGCCGTGTCGCTGGAAGACCTAGGCCTCAAGACCGGCAACGCGCAGGCCAAGATTCTGGCGCAGACGCTGGACGCAGCCACCGGCAAGCTGCTGGAAAACAACAAGAATCCGTCCCCCAAGACTGGGCAGCTCGACAACCGGGGCAGCCAGTTTTATCTGGCCCTGTACTGGGCACAAGCCTTGGCGGCACAAACCGACGACGCCGCGCTGGCCGCCAAGTTTGCCCCGCTGGCTGCCAAGCTGGCTGCCGGTGAGCAAGCCATCGTGGCCGAACTCGCAGCAGTGCAAGGCAAGGCCGTCGATATTGGCGGCTATTACCAGCCTGATCTGGACAAGCTGAACGCCGTCATGCGCCCGAGCGCAACGCTCAACGCGGCCCTGGCCACCATGCAGAGCTAAGCTGCGCCACCGCATTTCTGGCAATTGGGGGCCAAAGCCCCGGGTTGCGCAAGAAGCGAAAAAAAAAGGCCGGCCCCCCTGTGCGGAGGGACCGGCCTTTGTCTTGTGGCGATTGCCAGACGGGCAATGCGATGTCAGTGGGGCGCAGAGAAAGGGGCACCGCTCAGCTTGCTACCGGCCTTGAGGCGTTTCTGAGAAAACCAGCCCTGGTTCATTTCGAGCACATAGCGCACCGGCTTTTGCGAGCAGTGCGAGGTTTCGGACTGGGGTTGCATGTCCGCCAGATTCACGATGCTGCCGTCGTCGGCAACGAATGCCGCCGTGAGTGGCAGCAGAGTGTTCTTCATCCAGAAACACTGGACACCCGGCTGCTCGAAGATGAACAGCATGCCCTCCTGGGGCGGCATGGATTTGCGATGCATCAGGCCGATCTGGCGCTGGCCAGGCGTCTGGGCCAATTGCGCATCAATGCGGTACATACCGGCCGTGAGCTCGACGCGTGGCAAATCCATCTGCGGTGCTTCTTGCGCATGGACATTTGCGAAGCTTGTCAGCAGCGCCAGAAGCGCCAGGTGCCGCGAACATCGGGAGAACAGGGAAAGTGCAGGCATCGACACTCCAAAAAAGCGGTTGGCACGTTCGCAAGCGGGCATGAAAAAGCCCGCATGCAGCGGGCCATTTTCACGCATCGGGCCTGCGCCCGGGGAGCAAGGATCAGACCGCCTTGGCGGCAGCCTTGTGTGCCTTCTTCTTGGCAACTTTCTTGTGGCTCGACTTGGCCACCTTGTGCTTGGCTGTGGGCTTCATGGCTTGAGCAGCCGGAGCGGCTTCAGGCGCAGCCACTGCGGCTGCAGGGGCCGCCGCAGGTGCCGGGGCCGCAGGTGCGGAAGTCTGGGCATGGGCAGCAAAAGCGAGAAGGCTGGCCGCAAGGGTGGCAACAACTTTGTTCATAAGAACTTTCAAAGTAGGAAAACGACGTTTTTTGATGCTTAACAAGCGAATGCAAGCTAGCTAACAACGGCATGCAGACCGTGCCGTTGACAGGGAACGGTGAAAATTTTTGTGGCTAGAATTGAACGGTTTAGAGAGTTTTGCCTAACTTGCTGAAAGTCCTTCAGCCTCAACGGAGTTTTGCTTACATGACCAGCTACCAGCACATCAAGGTTCCCGCCGAAGGCGCGAAAATCACCGTCAATACCGACATGTCCTTGAATGTGCCGGACCAGCCGATCATCCCCTTCATCGAAGGCGACGGCACGGGCGGCGACATCACGCCCGTGATGCTCAAGGTGGTCGATGCAGCCGTGGCCAGGGCCTACGGCGGCAAGAAGAAAATCCATTGGATGGAGGTTTACGCTGGCGAGAAGGCGACCAAGGTGTACGGCCCCGACGTCTGGTTGCCTGAGGAAACCCTGGCCGCCATCAAAGACTACGTCGTCTCCATCAAAGGCCCGCTGACCACGCCCGTGGGCGGCGGCATCCGCTCGCTGAACGTGGCCCTGCGCCAGGAGCTTGACCTGTACGTCTGCCTGCGCCCCATCCAGTATTTTGAGGGCGTGCCCTCGCCCGTGAAAGAGCCGCACAAGACCAACATGGTCATCTTCCGCGAGAACTCGGAAGACATCTACGCCGGCATCGAATTCGAAGCCGAGTCCGACAAGGCCAAGAAGCTCATCAAGTTCCTGCAGGATGAAATGGGCGTCACGAAGATCCGCTTCCCTGCCACGTCGGGCATCGGCATCAAACCCGTCTCGCGCGAAGGCACCGAACGCCTGGTGCGCAAGGCCATCCAGTACGCCATCGACAACGACAAGCCCAGCGTCACCATCGTGCACAAGGGCAACATCATGAAGTTCACCGAAGGGGGCTTCCGCGACTGGTCCTACGGCCTGGCCGCCAAGGAATTCGGCGCCGAACTGATCGATGGCGGTCCCTGGATGCAGTTCAAGAACCCCCGCACGGGCACGAACATCACCATCAAGGACAGCATTGCCGACGCCTTCCTGCAGCAAATCCTGCTGCGCCCGGCCGAGTACTCGGTGATTGCTACGCTCAACCTCAACGGTGACTATGTGTCTGACGCCCTGGCCGCGCAAGTCGGCGGCATCGGCATCGCCCCCGGCGCCAACCTGTCGGACACCATTGCCATGTTCGAAGCCACGCACGGCACGGCGCCCAAGTACGCCGGCAAGGACTACGTGAACCCCGGTTCCGAGATTCTGTCTGCCGAAATGATGCTGCGCCACATGGGCTGGACGGCAGCGGCCGACCTCATCATCAGCTCGATGAAGAAGTCGATTGCCAGCAAGAAAGTCACCTACGACTTCGCCCGCCTGATGGACGGCGCCACGCAGGTGAGCTGCTCGGGCTTTGGACAGGTCATGATCGACCACATGTAAGCGCGCCTCGAGGCCTCGCAAGAGCGCCTTGAAGCCCGTCCCCGCACCTTCGACGGAGCGGGGATTTTTTTTGCCCATCGCACAGCAAGGAAGCCAGTCGTATGAAAACTTCCATCGTTGCAGGCGCGTTTCTCGCCGCCGTGCTGCTCGGCGGCTGCGCAAGCCACCGCTTTGACGCGGGCCAATCCGAAACCGTGCTGCCCCTCAAGCGGGCCTGGGTGGACGGGCGCACCGTGGAATATGTGACCACCGACATTTCCGACGCCGCCATGGCCAAGGCCGCGGGCGCCAACTACGCGCCCCGCCTGGCGGGCGCCGTGGGTGGGGCAGGGCACGCTTCGGTGCTGGAGCGCGTCTACAAGTTTCCGGGCGGCGAGCAGCTCAGCATCTTCCAGTCGGCGCCACTGCCCGCTGGCAGCGCCAACGCCGTGGCGGACTACAGCCCCCTGTGGCGCATGGTGATGGTGCACTGGAAGAGCCCCGCCGACGGCCGTGTGCTGAAGTCGGAGGAAGAGCTGCTGGCCGCGGAAGAGCGGGGTGATGTGGCGCTGGAGCAGACCAACGTGGTGGCCAACTGCCCGATTACGCGCGCGGGGGATGGGAGCGCGCTGCGGGGCGTGCGCTAGTGTAGTGTTTCGCTCTTATTGGCACTTTCAGCGAGCTGCCAAGGGGCCAGCTGCTAGGCGCGTGGGCGCAGGCATAGCGGGCTATGGCAAGCCCATGCAACCGACGACAAGACAAATGCCGGGCGAAACCAGCCAGAAGGTTTGGGTGTTCTCGGGGAACGCCGGCTTGAGCAGGGGGGACGCCAGCCCCCGGGCCAGGTACACGGCACAAATGGCGGTGAGCGCAAACCTTGTGAGCGGAAGGCGGCCGATGGCGCCAGCGCCTGAAAATGCGTAGGCAGCGCAAACGAACAGAACAGATCTTGGCGGTCTGGCCGGCGCCCACGGCGCCTACGCTCGACCTTCCTTGCGGCCGAGCCCTTGTGCTATGAAAGTGAGCACAAGGGCATTGAGCGAAACGCCTTCAATTTTTGCGCGCGTGGCGAGTTGTGCGTGAACCGTCTTGGGAACCCGCGCGACGAACTTTCCAGATGCCACACCACCCGCATTGGCCTTTGGCACGGCGTGGCCGGTCGCTTTGAGGGCGGCAATGGTGGCTTTGAGCGCGTCTCTGCCATTCTTCAGTGCTTCATCAACCGTTTCACCGTCGGAGATGCATTCGGCAAAGTCCGGAAACGAGATGAGGTACCCGCCGCCTTCTTCGGCACTGAGCGGGCGAATTTCGAAGGGGTAGTCGTCCAGCTTGCTCATTTTCATGCTCCGTCCACGAGTTCGACGAACTTCTTTACGTAGATCGGCTTGATCGGCCGGTGGGCAGGCAGAGGCAGCGTCTTGCCATCTGACCGCACAAACACGCAATGGCTACCGCCATCGTGCCGCCAATCAATGCCGTGTTGCTTGGCTACGGTTTGAAGCTGATTGATTTGCCAGTCAAGCGCGTTGCGCCTCATCGCAACAAGCAGCTTCGTTGCCGTATTCATGGACTGGATGATACTGCCTGCAATATCATCGTGCAAGCTTGAGAGTGCCTCACCCCTTCTTCTGCACCATCTTGATCACGCTGGAAAAGTCTTCGCCGCCATGCCCCGCCAGGCTGTGCGCCGCATAAATCGAGCGTGCCAGGCCACCCAGCGGCGTGCTGGCCTTCATGGCCGTGGCGTTTTCCTGCGCCAGCCCCAGGTCCTTGAGCATCAGGTCGGTGCCGAAGCCGCCCGCGTAGCCTTTGCTGGCGGGCGCGTTCTCATGCACGCCGGGAAACGGGTTGTACTTCTCCAGCGCCCAGTTGCCGCCCGAGCTGCGGCGCATGATTTCGGACAGCACCTTCGGGTCGAGGCCGTTGGCGACGCCCAGGGCGATCGCTTCGCTGGTGCCGGCCATGAGGATGCCGAGCAGCATGTTGTTGCAGATCTTGGCGGTCTGGCCAGCGCCCACGGCGCCAGCGTGGAAGATGTTGGCGCCCATCTTTTCCAGCAGGGGGCGAGCGCGCTCCAGGTGGGCTTCGCTGCCGCCGACCATGAAGGTGAGGGTGCCGGCAATGGCGCCGCCGGTGCCGCCGGAGACCGGGGCGTCGATGAAGGCGATGCCTGCGGCTTCGGCCGCCTTGGCGACCTTCTGGCTGGTGGCGGCGGCGATCGTGGAGCTGTCGATGATGAGCGCGCCCTTGGCGATTGCTTGCAGCAGGCCGGCTTGGCCGTCCCTGCCCAGGAACAGGGCCTCGACGTGCTGGCTGGCGGGCAGCATGCTGATGACGACTTCGGCGCCTTGCACGGCGGCGGTGGCGTCCTGAGCGATCTTCAGGCCGTCTGCGGCGAGCTTGTCGCAGGCGGGTTTGGAGAGGTCAAACGCGCGGACGTCGTGGCCGGCTTTTTGCAGGTTGAGGGCCATGGGGCCGCCCATGTTGCCGAGGCCGATGAATGCGATTTGCATGGTGTTGTCTCCTGGTGGGGGTGATGGTGGATGGAGGGGTGCTTTGCTTTTGATAGCTGCTTGCGCTTATGGGATAAGCGCTAGAGGCCTAAAAGGCTTGAAATTTTGGGCTAAGGCCCGTGGTTCTTTCGCCGCGCTTGCAAGCCGGATGCACCGGGCTCCTTGCGCCGCCGGGGCGACGCCTTGGCCTGCGGGTTGAAGGCGAGGGCGCCGGCAATCCAGCGCTGCCACTGGGCGCGGGTGGCGTAGGCGTCGGGTTCGACCCAGAAGTAACCGCGCATGCCGCCGCGCGGGTCCAGCTCGCGCAGGCCGGGTGTCTCAGCCGTGGCTTCGTGCTCGGCGGGCGGCAGGCGCACCAGCAGGTCTTCGCCTTTCACGGCGAGACACAGCTTCTCATGGACCATGAAGGCGTGGCCGCCGAAGAGCGTGCGCTCGTCCACCACGGCGTCTGCTCCCAGGTGCTCGGCCAGTGCGTCCCGCACGGCGGCGATGAGCTGCAGGGTTTCGTCGGCCACGGGGCGAGCAGGCATGTTGGGCAGCGGCGGATTAATTGGTAAAAATGCCGGTAGAGCTTGCTGGCTATGCGGTGGCAGCTATAGATTCGCTAGCGAATCGCATCCGGTGCATCGCCTTCGAGCATGCGCCGCGCAATGATGACCCGCATGATTTCGTTCGTGCCTTCCAGAATCTGGTGCACGCGGCTGTCGCGCAGCAGGCGCTCAAGCGGGTATTCGCGGATGTAGCCGTAGCCGCCGTGCAGTTGCAGCGCTTCGTTGCAGACCATAAAGCCGGCGTCGGTGGCAAAGCGCTTGGCCATGGCGCAGTAGGTGGAGGCGTCTGGCGCGCTGGCGTCCAACTTGCTGGCGGCCAGGCGCACCATTTGCCGCGCGGCGACCAATTCGGTGGCCATGTCGGCCAGCTTGAATTGCAGCGCCTGGAAGCTCGCCAGGGTTTTGCCGAACTGCTTGCGCTCCTGCAGGTAGCTTTGCGCCTGCGTGAGCGCGCCTTGCGCGGCGCCCACCGAGCAGGTGGCGATGTTGATGCGCCCGCCGTCCAGCCCCTTCATGGCGATTTTGAAACCCTCGCCCTCGGCGCCCAGCAGGTTCTCAAGCGGTATTTCGACGTTGTCGAAGCTGATGGTGCGGGTGGGCTGGCTGTTCCAGCCCATTTTTTCTTCCTTCTTGCCGTAGCTGATGCCGGGGGCATCGGCTGGCACGGCAAAGGCGCTGATGCCGCGCGCGCCCGACTGGGCATCGCCCGTGCGGGCCATGAGCACCAGCACGTCGGTGGCGCCGGCGCCCGAGATAAAGGCCTTGGCGCCGTTGATGCGGTAACCCGTGTCGGTTCGGTCGGCGCGGGTCTTGAGCGATGCGGCGTCCGACCCTGCGCCGGGCTCGGTCAGGCAGTACGAGGCCAATTTTTCGCCGCTGGTGAGCAGCGCGCCCCAGCGCTCGCGCACGGCTTCTGTGCCCCAGGTGCCCAGCATCCAGGTCGCCATGTTGTGGATGGTGATGAAGGCGGTCGTCGATGGATCGTAGGCCGCCATTTCCTCGAACACCAGCGTGGCGTCGAGGCGCGGCAGCGCCAGGCCGCCAATCGATTCGGGCGCGTACAGGCCGCAGAAACCCAGCTCGCCGGCTTTGGCGATGGTGGCTTTGGGGAAGATGGCCTGGGCGTCCCATTCGGCGGCATGGGGCGCGAGTTCGGCCACCGCGAAATCGCGCGCCGTCTGCGCAAAGGCGCGCTGGTCTTCGTTGAGTTCAAAGTCCATCGGCGGTTCTCCTGCTGTGTTTTGCTTTTATTTTGATAGCTGCTAGCGCTTATGGGATAAGCGCTAGAGCCCTATCTGGCTCGAAATTAAATCATGCGCAGACGAGCAGCGCAGCTTATCAATTTGGCGCTGCCAAATACCAGCGGACGCCGCGCAAGGGCCGCCCCGCCGCGCTGGCGTCGCCCCCCTTCCCGCGAAGCGAGAGAAAGGGGGGAGCGGCATAGCCGCTCGGGGGGTTACTTCAAACTTATTGTCGTATTCACGCCGTGCGACGTGGTGCTGTCGTCGAACCAGCGCTGCGTCACCGTCTTGGTCTGCGTGTAGAACATCACCACTTGCTTGCCGTAGGGGCCCAGGTCGCCGAGCTTGGAGGCGCGCGAACCGGTGAACGAGAACAGCGGGACTGGCACGGGAATCGGCAGGTTGATGCCGACCTGGCCGACGTCGATCTCTTCCTGGAACTTGCGCGCTGCGGCGCCCGACTGCGTGAAGATGGCCGTGCCGTTGCCGTTGGGGTTGGCGTTGATGAACTCGATGGCTTGGTCGAGGTCGTCCGCCGCCACGATGGCCAGCACCGGGCCGAACACTTCCTGGTCGTAGATGGACATGCCGGGCTTGACGCCGCTGAAGATGGTTGGGCCGACAAAGTTGCCCTTCTCGTAACCTGCCACGGTGGGCTTGCGGCCGTCGAGTTCAAGCTTGGCGCCCTCGGCAATGCCGCGCTCGATCAGGCCTTCCACGCGCGAGAGCGCGGCGCAGGAGATCAGCGGGCCGACGTCGGTGCCTTTTTCGGTGCCGGCGCTGACCTTGAGCGTCTTGGTTTTTTCGACCAGCTCGGGAATCCACTTTTGCGCCTCGCCCACCAGCACCACCACCGACAGCGCCATGCAGCGCTGGCCAGCAGCGCCGAAGGCGGCGCCAGCCAGGGCGTTCAAGGTTTGGTCCTTGTTGGCGTCGGGCAGGATGATGGCGTGGTTTTTCGCGCCCATCATGCATTGCGCACGCTTGCCGGCCAGGGTGGCGCGGTGGTAGACATGCGTGCCCACCTTGGTCGAGCCGACGAACGAGACGGCCTTGATGTCCTTGTGGTCGCACAGCGCGTTCACGGCCATTTCGCCGCCGTGAATCACGTTCAGCACGCCGGCAGGGATGCCGGCTTCCATGGCGAGTTCGACCAGGCGCATGGTGACCATGGGGTCTTGCTCGGAAGGCTTGAGCACGAAGGTGTTGCCGGTGGCAATCGCCATGGGGAACATCCACAGCGGAATCATCGCGGGGAAGTTGAACGGCGTGATGCCGGCGCAGACGCCCAGCGGCTGCAGCAGGGTGTAGGTGTCGACACCGCCGGCCACGTTGTTGGCCAGTTCGCCCAGTTGCAGGTTGCCGATGCTGGCAGCGTGCTCGACCACTTCGAGGCCACGGAACACGTCGCCTTCGGCGTCGGGCAGGGTCTTGCCTTGTTCGGCGGTGAGCAGCGCGGCCAGCTCGGCCATGTTTTCGCGGATGAGCTGCTGGTACTTGAGGAAGATGCGCGCGCGGGCGCCGATGGAGGTCTTCCTCCAGGTCTTGAAGGCTTCCTTGGCCGAGGCGATGGCCGCGTCGATTTCGTCCGCGGTGGCAAAGGGCACGCGGGCCAGCACTTCCTGTGTGGCGGGGTTCACCACGTTGCGCCATTCGGTGGTTTTCGATTCGACGAATTTGCCGCCAATGAGCAGCTTGACGGTGGGGGCCAGGGCGGCGACGGGAGTGGGTGCGTTCATGGGAAGTCTCCAATAAAGAGGGCAGGGCAGCGACACTGGCAACAGTGCACAGAACCCGGCCATGGTAGCTGTGCAGAATTGTCAGCACAATAGACAATCGTGCGCACGGAGTTTGCAAAAACGCACAACGAACCCGAATTCGAGGATACCGATGGACTGGGACAACCTGCGCTATTTCCTGGAGCTGGCCCGCGCCGGCACGTTGGTGGGTGCGGCGCGCCGTTTGGGCGTCGACCACACCACCGTGGCGCGGCGCATTCAGGCGCTGGAAAAGCAGGTCGGTTCGCCGCTGTTCGCGCGCGAAGCGGCGGGCCACCGCCTGAGCGAGGCGGGCCGCAGCCTGCTGCCGCAGGTCGAAGGCATGGAGGCGGCGTTTCTGGCGGTGGAGCACGCCGCGCCCGGCGTGCGCCAGGGCCTGCACGGCGCGGTGCGCATTGGCGCCACCGAAGGGTTTGGCAACCTGGTGCTGGCGCCGCAGTTGGCGCAGTTTGCGTCTGAACACCCCGGCCTGGTGATCGATTTGCTGGCGCTGCCCCGCCTGGTGCACTTGTCGCGCCGCGAGGCCGATATCGTCATTTCGCTGGAGCGCCCGGCGCGCGGCGCGGTGCTGGTGGTCAAGCTCACCGACTACGTGCTGCATCTCTACGGCGCGCCGGACTATCTGGCCGCGCACGCGCCCATTCGCGCCCCGGCTGACTTGGCGGGGCACAGCTTTGTCAGCTATGTGGACGATTTGTTGTTCACCAAAGAGCTGCAAATTCTCGATGAGTTGCACCGGCCGGCCCATTTTTCGCTGCGCAGCACCAGCGTGCTGGCCCAGTACGAGGCCGTGCGCGCCGGGGCGGGCCTGGCGGTTCTGCCGGCGTTTGTTGCGGCGCAAGACCCCGGCTTGCGCCGCGTACTGCCCGGCGCGGCGCGTTTTGTGCGGACCTTCTGGATGTCGATGCCCGAAGAAAACAAGCATGTCTCGCGCATGCAGGCCACCTGGGAGTTTCTGCGCAGCGCGGTGGCGGCAAGGCAAGGGCTCTTGCTGCCGCAGGATGCTATTGAAAAGTGAGCTTAAAGTGTATATGAAATAAGCGCCATAGGCCAATTTCTCTTGTATTTTTTGCTGCGGCACAGCGCCAGCGGCCAGAACCGGCCAACAGGGGTCCCGCTTATTGCGGCATCAAGGCGCGCGCAAATGCGTAAGGTCTGAGTTGCGGCGGTTTGGCCGCATCCATTGGCCACCAGCCCTCAGGAGTTCACTGCATGACCCCCCTCATTTCCGGACTGGCATCCCTGGCGTCTTTGCTTTTCAACGCCTCACAGAGCGGTTCGGGCAAAGCCACGGCGCCGCGGCGCAACGGGGAGGCGGCCGATGCCGGGCCGGCGGCTCTGGTGAGTTGGAGCCCCGAGGCGCGGGGTTTGGCGGGCCAGGGCGCGCTTGGGGCGGAATCGGCCAGCGCGCTGACGCACCGCGTCGGCCGACCGGCCGAATCGGCGTCGGGCACGGCGGAGCAGGGCAGGGTATCGCGGCAGGATTTTCAGGATTTGCTGGCGCGCTTTGGCGCTACCGAACAGCAAACGCTGCGGCTGACAAGCCGCTTCGACGCCGATCAGGACGGCAGCATCTCCCAGGAGGAATTCCAGAAGGGCTTGGCGCGCGCGGCGGGCGACCGCGCCAATGACCCCTTGTCCCAGGTATTGCTGGGGCTCATGGACGCGCAAGGAAACGGCGATGGCCGGGTCAATCCGAAAGAGCTGGCTGCTCTGACCGGCGCGTTTGCGCGCGCGGAGCACCCCGCGCGCTCGGCATGAGGGTCGAAGCGGCCCTCCAATGCGGAAAATACGAATGGTGGGCCGCCGATCCACCCCTCTCTGTCCGGTGCATCGGCTGGCCCTACCGATGATCCGTCAGATCTTGCCCATGAGCAGCAGGACCACGAGGATGAGAACCACCAGACCGATACCACCACTGGGTCCGTAGCCCCACGAGCGGCTGTGTCCCCAGGTGGGCAGAGCACCAACCAGAATCAGGATCAGGACGATGAGGAGAATGAGGGAGATGGACATGAAGTTTTTCCTTTTGCTTATTGCGTGACGAGCCGCCATATTGGTCCCTGCTACATGCTTGCCACGTAGGCCCAAGGCTCTTGTGGGGGTCAGGATTGCCCATGTATGGGTGCTGCTGCGCTATTGCACTGAGAGCGACAAGCCCATCCAACGGTTGCGCCAGACGCCATGTCAACCTTCTGTTTCAAGCTGCGCGAGCACGGTTACGATGCGAAGTGATGCGCCATTCTTCGCCTGCTGCCCTTTCTCCGCGTTGGCTCCCTGCCGCGTTGGTGGTGCTGCTCGGCTTGCTTGCCAGCGTTTTGCTGTACCGCGAACAGGACGCCCGCCTCACGGCCATCGAGCAGGCCCGCTTTGAGCAACAGGCCACCCAGGTATCGCAGGCGCTGCAGCAGCGCCTGGCCAGTGACACCGAGGTGGTGTACGGACTGCGGGGGCTTTTTGTTGCCAATCCTGCGCTGACGCGAGCGCAATTCCAGCGGGCCGCAGAAGAGCTCGCCGCCAGTTCACGCACCCCCGGCTTGGTCAGTCTCGCTTTTACGCGCCGGGTCGCCCAGGCAGATCGCGAAGCATTTGAACAGCAGGTCCGCGCGGACAGATCCCTGCGAGCCGACGGAAACCCAGGCTTTGCCATTCACCCGTTGGTGCAGCGCAGCGAGTACTTTGTGGCCGATTTTTTGTGGCCAATACAAGGGAATGAGGCGGTATTGGGTTTGGATATCAGCTCTCAGCCCGCCAATCTGGAAGCGATGCAGTACGCCCGTGACACCGGCCATGTGGTGGTGTCGGCCGCTTTTCCCTTGCTGCAAGAAATCCCCGCTCGCCCGGGTATCGTCATCCGTGTGCCGGTATTCGATGCAGCGCGGACGGAGGGAGAAACACCGTCCAGAAGGCCTTTTCTGGGCGCTGTGGCCATGACGGTGAACGTGTTCAAGTTGATGCAGGCGATTGAGTCCAAACCCGGCAACGAGAACATCGCCATCGAATTGCACGACCTGGGTGCGCCCGGTGCGAAGGCGGTCGCCCCTCAGGCCAGCGTGCTTTTTCAGAGCGACCGTGCCCATCCACTGGAGCACTTGAGACCGGCGCTGCGTGAGCTTGTGGTGCACGACCGCCATTGGCGCCTCGATTTTTTCCCTACCGAACGATTTTTAAGCCCGCCAGAGACTCGCCTGCCCTTGAACAGCGCCTTGGTGGGCGCTGCGCTGGTTGTGTTGTTGGGCACTGTGTTCAGTCTGTTGTCGCGGCAGCGCCGCGCAGCGCTGATGCGTGCCCACCAGTCCGATGCGGCACTCGTCAGCAGCGAAGGGCGGTTTCTGGCACTCTTCAACCAGGCCGCCGTGGGCGTTGCCCTGGTCGATGCCGAGACTGGGCAGCTCACTGAAATCAACCAGCGTTTTTGCGCCATTGTGGGCAGCGAAAAGGCGGCTCTGCGGGGCCGCAGCTTGAGCGAGCTGTTTGAGCCGGGGCCGGATTCCGAGCGCGCGCAGAAGCAGGTCGAGGAGCTGCGCGCCCTGCAGGGCGGTGAGTTTTCGCTGGAACTGCCGCTTGCGGCGCCCCGCGATGCTGCCGCTGGCGCCGCCGTGCCGCCACAGCGCTGGGTGGCCCGCACGATCTCGGCGATGCGGCCGGAGCGCGGCGAAGGCGCTGCCACCCACGCCATCGTGGTGCTGCACGACATCACCGCCCGCCATGCCATGGAAGAGGCCTTGCGACGCAATGAGTCGCGTCTGCGCGCATTGCTGGAGCAATTGCCAGTGGGTGTTTTGCTGCTGGAGCGCGACGGCGCCGTCGCCCTTTGCAACCAGCACTTCACAGAGCTTACCGGCTACGGTGAGATCGATCTGCCGGATGGCGAGGCCTGGTGGCAAAAGGCCTACCCAGACCCCGAGTCCCGGGCGCGGCTGCAAGAGGACTGGTACTTGGCAACGCGCAAGGCGTACCACGAAGGCGGAGCCATTCCGAGTGGGGAGTTCACGGTGGTCGGTGCCGATCAAAAACCCCGCACCATGGAAATTGCCGGTGTCTGGGTGGGCAAGCAGCTGCTGGTGACTTTTGTCGATCTGTCGCAGCGCAAAGCTGCGGAGCAAGAGATTCGTACGCTGGCCTATTACGACTTGCTCACCGCGCTGCCCAATCGCCGCTTGCTGGTCAACCGCCTGGAGCAAAGCCTCAGGCACTGCAAACCGCCCTCGCACTGCGCGCTGCTGATGCTCGACCTGGACAACTTCAAGGCGCTCAACGACACCCGGGGCCATGAGCGCGGTGACCAACTGCTCAAGTTGGTGGCCGAGCGACTGTTGGCCTGCGTGCGGTCCGACGACACCGTGGCCCGTCCAGGCGGTGACGAATTTGCCGTATTGCTCGAAAACGTGGGCGACAGCACGGAGGCGGCCCGCAGGCATTGCGACGAGATCGGCCAAAAAATTCTCGCGTCGCTGCGCGAACCCTATGTGATGGACGGCGAGTCTCACCACAGCACGCTAAGCATGGGCGTAACTGTGTTCAGCGCTACGGAAGACAGCGTGGACGCAATACTGCAGCGCGTCGACCTGGCCATGTACCAGGCGAAGGCCACAGGCCGCGATACCTTGTGTTTCTACGACCCCAGCATGCACACCCAGGCCAGCGAACGCGCCGCGCTGGAGGTGGATATGCGTGCGGGTCTGGCGCAGGGGCAATTCGAGCTCTATTACCAGCCCCAGGTGGACCATGGTCGCATCGTTGCTGCCGAGGCGCTGCTGCGCTGGCACCACCCGCAGCGCGGTTTTGTTTCGCCCGCCAACTTCATTCCCATGGCCGAAGAAACCGGCCTGATCCTTCCGCTTGGGCAGTGGGTGCTTGAAACCGCTTGCAAGCAGCTGGCGCAATGGGCCAGCGATCCGCAGCTGGCGCCACTCACCCTGGCCGTCAACGTCAGCCCGCGCCAGTTTCGGCAGTTGGGCTTTGTGCAGCAAGTGCTTGGCACGCTGGCCAGCACCGGTGCGGCGGCGCGACGCCTGAAGCTGGAGCTGACCGAAGGGCTGCTGTTGCACGACGTCGAGGAATCGGTGGCGCGCATGCTGGAACTCAAGTCCTATGGCGTCGGTTTTTCGCTCGACGATTTCGGCACCGGCTATTCCAGCCTGTCTTACCTCAAGCGCCTGCCGCTGGACCAGCTCAAGATCGATCAGAGCTTCGTGCGCGACGTTCTGACCGATCCCAACGATGCCTCCATCGTGCGCACCATTCTTGCGCTGGGTTCCAGCCTGGGTCTGCAAGTGATTGCCGAAGGCGTGGAAACCCAGGCGCAGCAGGAATTTTTGGAGCGCCACCATTGCCATGCCTGGCAGGGCTACTTGCTGAGCCGGCCTGTTCCTGCAGAGGAATTTGCAGCATTGGTGCGGGCGCACGGGGCTGTGTGATGGGGTAGATCATTTCATTTCCAAATCAAACGATCACTTTGTCGGCTTCGCTTGCCGTGCTCGATGGATTGAGAAATGAAATCAGACGCTGCCACCTAGCATTTTCCGGGCCCACAGGGGCAGCGGCGCTGAAAGAACGGTGGTTCCCGCGCTCGTATGCAGCGCCACCAGACGGGGCCCGCCAGCCATCAACTGGCGCGCATTTGATTGGCTTGCACCACCTCGCGCACGCGATCGGCCAAGGAACCACTGGCCTGTACAGCCAACAGACGCGCCGTCAGGGCATTCACTGAGTCCAGTGCTTGCGTGAGGGGGACTCTGCGCCTCAAATTGCTCGATCGCGCGGCGCGCTTGGCGCAACGGATGGCTTCAGTGCGCGCCCGCTGCAGCGTCCGCGCTGCCCCCACTGCCGGGCCGCCGGGTCAACCAGATCAGCGCGATCAGCACCAAAAATAGCCCGGCCGAGGCGAGAAAGACGTCGTCGGCGGCGCGCGTGAAGGCCTGCTGGTCAATCAGGCGGTTGATTTGCGCCAGCGCCTGGATCTGCGTCATGCCTCCCGCAGTCAGCTGCTGCAGCGCCTGGCCAAACACGCCCTGGCCTTGCACCAGACCTTCGGTCAGGTGGGCGTGGTGCAGGGCGGCGCGGCTGTCCCACAGCGTGGTGGTGATCGAGACGCCCATGGCGCCCGCCATGATGCGCACGAAATTGCTGAGGCCTGCGGCGGCCGGAATGCGTTCTGGCGGCAAATCGGACAGCGTGATGGTGGTCAGCGGGATGAAGAAGAAGGCCATGGCCGCGCCCTGGATCAGCGTGGGAACCAGGATGTGCCAGAAGTCGGTTTGCGTGTCGAAGTGCGAACGCATCCACAGCACGAGCGCAAACACCACGAATGCGCCTGTGGCCATGCGGCGCGGGTCCCACTGGCCCACCTTGCGGCCCACCAGCGGCGTCAGAACGATGGCAAAAATACCCACGGGGGCCAGCGCCATGCCGGCGTTGGTGGCGGTGTAGCCCATGAACTGCTGCAGCCACAGCGGCAGCAGCACCACGTTGCCAAAGAACAGCGCGTACGCCACCGACAGCGACAGCACGCCAAAAGCAAAGTTGCGTTGGCGAAACAGCTTGAGGTCCACCACCGGGTGCGCATCGGTCAGCTCCCACACCAGGAACACCGCCAGTGCCACCACGGCGATGACGGCCAGGGTGAGAATGAGTGGCGAGGTAAACCAGTCGAGCTCCTTGCCCTTGTCGAGCATGAGCTGCAGCGCGCCCACCCACAGCACCAGCAGCGACAAGCCCAGCGTGTCGATAGGCAGCTTGGTGCGCGGCGTTTCTCGGTGCCGGTAAATGCTCCAGGTGACGCCCGCCGCAAGCAGGCCTACGGGCACGTTGATATAAAAAATCCACGGCCACGAGATGTTGTCGGTGATCCAGCCGCCCAGCAGCGGCCCGACCACGGGTGCGACCAGTGTGGTGACCCCCCAGAGCGCCAGCGCCATGCCGGCGCGTGCACGCGGATAGCTCGACAGCAGGAGGGTCTGCGAGAGCGGAATCATCGGCCCGGCTACCAGGCCTTGCAACACGCGAAACACCACCAGCATTTCCAGCGACGAAGCAAAGCCGCACAGCCACGAGGTCAGCACGAACAGCAGAATGCTCAGCGTGAACAGGCGCACCGCGCCAAAACGCTGCGTCAGCCAGCCGGTGAGCGGCACGGAAATGGCGTTTGCCACGCCAAAGCTGGTGATCACCCAGGTGCCCTGGGCCGGGCTCACGCCCACGTCGCCGGCAATGGCCGGGATGGACACGTTGGCAATCGACGAGTCGAGCACGTTCATGAACGTGGCGAGCGAGAGCGCCAGCGTGCCCAGCAGCAGCGGCATGCCGTGCAGGGGTGGATGCGCCGCCGGGCTTGCGGGCGGTGCTGGCGGCGGGAGCGCAACAGGGGGCGTCAGCGGTGCCGCCTCCGCAGAGGCTTGAGCAGCGGTCATGGAGCGCGCCGTTCTTTAGTGCAGCGCCGGGCGTGGCGCGGCGGCCAACACGGCCGCCGACCTCGCCTGTGCGCTCGGCTTGTGGCCCAGGTTGGCCGCAATGGTGCGCTGCACGGCTTCATCGGCGGCCTGCATCTGGGCGTCGAATACGCTGGTGGTGACCGCGGGAGCGCTGCGCTGTGTGTCGGAGACGGTTTTGCCACTCTGGTCCGCGGTGTCCACACGGACGTCCATGGACAGGCCCACGCGCAGCGGGTGCTCGGCGATCTCGGCCGCATCCAGCGTGATGCGCACCGGCACGCGCTGCACCACCTTGATCCAGTTGCCGGTGGCGTTCTGCGCCGGCAACAGCGCAAAGGCCGCGCCCGTGCCCGCGCCCATTCCCACCACGGTGCCGTGGTACTTCACCTTGTTGCCGTAGACGTCGGCCTCCAGTTCGGCGCTTTGACCGATGCGCAGGGTTTGCAACTGGCTTTCCTTGAAGTTGGCGTCCACCCACAAATCGTTCAGCGCCACGACGGTCATCAGTGGCGCGCCCGCAGCCACGCGTTGGCCCAATTGCACGCCGCGCTTGGCGATGTGGCCGGAGATAGGCGCCACCAGCTCCATGCGCTGCAAGGCAAGAAAGGCTTCGCGCACGCGGGCGGCGGCGCGCAGCACGCCGGGGTGCTCTTCAATGCGGGTGCCATCGGTCTGCGTCTGGCTGGCGGCAAGCTGCTCCTGCGCGGCCAGCACAGCGGCCTGGGCGGCGGCGACCGTGCTTTTGGCCGTGTTGACCACGGCGTTGGCGTGCTGGAACTCTTCCTTGCCGACGGCGCCGCTCGCCATCAACGGGGCGCGGCGGTTCACGTCGTCCTGCAAGCGCGTTGCTTCGGCCTGGGCGCGGGTCAGGTCGGCCTGGCGCAGGCTGATTTGCGCTTGAAGCGTGGCGTTGTTGGCATACAGGCCGCGCACCTCGCGCACGGTTTGCGCCAGCTGCGCCTGGGCCTGATCGAGCGCCACGCGGGCGTCCGCCGGGTCGAGCCGAACCAGCAACTGGCCTGCCAGTACGTGGTCGGTGTCGTCGGCGCCAATGGCCACCACGGTGCCGCCCACCTGCGGGGTGATCTGCACCACGTTGCCCGCCACATAGGCGTTGTCCGTTGTTTCAAAGTGGCGTCCGGTGACCCAGTGCCAGCCGCCCCAGCCGATGCCAACCAGCACGACAGCGACGGCAATCAGCGTGAGGCCACGGCGACGGGCCGTCTTGTTTTCAGTGGGAGTGAGAGGTGCGCTCATGGTGTGAGAAAGGCAGTAAGTAGGGTTTTCGGGGGCGAATTGGGGTGGAGCGGTCAGTGGGCTGCCACTTGCAGCGCCGGGGTGTCATCGCTCCAGCCGCCGCCCAGGGCGTTCATCAGGGCCAGGCGCACGTCGAGTGCACGGGCCTGCAGCGCAACTGCCTGGCGGCGCTGTGCCAGCACCTGGGTTTCGGTGCTGAGCACCACCAGGTAGTTGCCCAGGCCTGCGCCATAGCGCTCCTGCGCAAAGCGGTAGGCCTTGTCGGCGCCGGCCTCGGCTTGCGCCTGCAAGGCCTGTTGCCGCGCGATCGACGCTGCGGACGCCAGGCCATCGCCGGCCTGTTTCACTGCATCGAGCACGGCGCCGTTGTATTGCGCTATCACGGCGTCCAGTTCGGCCTGGCGCCCACCGAGCTGCGCGCGCAGGCGCCCACCGTCAAAAATCGGCAGCCGCAGCGCGGGCGCAATGCCTGCCTGGCGCGAACTGGCCTCGAACAGGCGGTTCAGCCCCAGCGCGTTCAGGCCCACGAAAGCCGCCAGATTGATGTTGGGATAGAACTCGCTGCGGGCTGCGCTGACGCCTTGCGTAGCGGCCTCGATGCGCCAGCGCGCAGCGACGATGTCGGGCCGCCGGCCCAGCAAATTGGCGCCCAGCACCTCGGGTACTGAGGGCATCGCCAAGGCGGTCAGGCGCGGCGCAAGCGTGTTCAGTGCGTCGGGTGCCTGACCGGCCAGCACGGCGATCTGGCGCCGAGCCAGCGTCGCCTGTTCGTGCAGGGCTTCGATTTGCGCCTGACCCTCGGGCAGGGCGGTCTGCGTTTGTGTCAGCTCCACCTGGCTGTCCAGGCCGGCGCCGACACGCTCGCGCGTGAGGCGCTCGATCGCCTGGCGCTGCGCAAGGGCTTGCTGGGCGACTTCCTCATCGGCCAGCACGCGGGCCAGTGCCACGTAGGCCCGTGCCAGTTGCGCCGCCAGGGTGTTGGCTGCGGCCGCCGCATCCGCCTGCGCCGCGCGCGCCTGGCCCAGCGAGGCCTCAAGTTCGGCACGGTGCAAGCCAAAGAAGTCGGGGCTCCAGCTGAGCGAGGCCTGCAGGTTCGCACTGTCATACATGTTGCCTGCCACAGGCGGCGGCACCAAGCCGTTGGCCGTGTAGCGCTGGCGCGTGGCATCCAGCGTCAACTGGGCTTGCGGACCGTTGGCGGCGTGGCGGGCATCGGCCAGTGCTGCGGCCTGGGCCGCGCGCGCGCGCGCCACCGCCAGGCTGGGCTGCTGTGCCAGGGCCTGGTCAATCAGGGTGTCGAGCTGTGTATCGCCCAGGGCCGTCCACCAGCGGACCTGCGGCAGGCTGGCGGTGTCGGCACCGGTCTGCGTGAGTCCCAAAGCCTGCGGCGCGGTGCGCGCCAGGGCCTCATGGGGTGGGCCGGGCTGGGCGCAAGCGGCCAGCAGGCTGGCGCCGGCAAGCGCCAGCACACGCACGGCGAGAGGAATGGCGCGCTGGTGCGGCCGCAGGGTGTCAGGCATGGCGTTGGAAGGAGAGAAAAAGTTCAGCTGGAAATGCCGCAATGGCGCAGCGAGTCGCCATTGGCGAGCATGCGGCGCAGCAGCACCAGCAACTGCTGCCATTCGTCGGTCGAAAAACCGGCCAGATGGGCATTGAGGGTATCGGCCAGCACCGGAGTGAGCTCCTGCGCCATCGCCGCGCCCAGCGGCGTCGCGCGCACATGGACCACGCGGCGGTCGCTGGTTGAGCGCTCGCGCACGACCAATTCCTTGGTCTCAAGGCGATCGAGCAGGCGGGTCACTGTGGCCGGGTCGGCTTCGAGCTCACGCGCCAGGGCGGCCAGCGTGGTGTCCTTGCAGCGCGAGATTTTGTAGAGAGGGAGGCACTGAGCAAACGTCAGCCCGCGGCCCTGCAACTGGGCGTCGGCGGCGGCGCGAATCGACGACAGCACGCTGCGCAGCAGATAGCCCACGCTGTCCTCGGGCGTCAGCGTTGCGGCTGTGTAGAACGGTGCGGGTTCGGGTGTGATGGGCTGGGCCGGCTCTGCGCGCGCGTCCATCGCAGGCGTGAGCGGCCCTGCAGCCTGGGCGGTGTCGCCAAGAGAGGGTTTGGGAAAATCCATCCCCGAGAATTTACTTGACGAGACAACTATTGTTCAAGCAATTATTTAAAACCCTTTTGTGATCCAGGTTTTGCAGGGAGCGACCAGGCGGGGCGTGCGGGCGGGCAGGCGTATGGATGTGTGGGCTACGTCGTTTGCGCAGGCTCACGTTCGTTGAGGCCATCAGCCTCCTGAGAAAAGCCCACGGCAGCCGAGTCCGGCACCTCGCGCGAAAGCGCCTCGCGGCCCTCCGACGTGATCGCCAGCACGCGCCCCAATCGGCTTGGCGAGCCGGGCACAGGCAGCATGGCGGCGATATAGCCCGCTGCACGCAAAACGCGCAAGCGATCAATGTCCCGTTCGTCGCCCAAGGTGCAGGGCAGTGGCGTGTTTGCCAGTTCTCGCAACAGTTCCATTGGCATGAGCAAGCTCCGATGTGTTTGGCGTATTTTTGCGTCGCAACGATGACAGTTCAATGAAAAATACGTTTTGACACCGTTGGCTCGGGGGCCAACAAAGACGCACGGCCGAATACCCTTGGCCTGGGGCCGGGAAGGCCGCAGCAAGGCGCAAGCGCAACGGCGAACATAAGGCGCGCTGGGCACCGTGCCGCTCCAAGGCGACCGCTGCACGAGGCCGAGGAAGCCCGAGGCTTGCGGTCAAGGCGCCACCGGAGAAGCCCGCCGGTCACAGGAAGTGGAGGTGAATGCTATCTAAAATATAGCTATTGGTGCCTACTGAATAAGCGCTGGAGGCCAATTTCTATCAAAATTTCAGCGCCCGAGCGCTGCAATGGCCACCACCAGCACGCCGAGCGCCAGGTTGACAGCCACGCCCTTGCGCACGCTCGCCAGCGCCGCAGCGCCCGCAGGCCAGTCGGCAGCCGCCACGGCCCGCGCCAGGCGCGCATACGGCCCCAGCCGCACGACAGCAAAGATGCCCACCATCACGAGCCCGATGGCCGCCATGGCATGCCAGTTCCAGGGCATGGCCGCACCCGCGCGCGCCGCCAGGAACATGATGCCCAGGCCGCTCGCCAGCGTCAGCAGCGCGGCAGCCAGCACCCAGTTCAAGAAGCGCGTCAGCACGGCGTGCATCAGGCGCAGCCGCTCTGGCGCTGCCAGCAAAGGCAGCGCCGGGCGCAGGCAGAAATGCGCGAACGCCATGCCGCCCACCCAGACGACGATGCTGAGCAGGTGGACGAAGAGAAGCAGGGCGGTGAACATGGCAGGGGGCGGCTCTGTGGCCAGGGCGTCGATGCGGTCCATTGTGCCTTTGCACGGGGGCGCGTCGGGTAACATGCGCGGCTTGGGCCAACCGTGGCAGGGCCGGGGCCAATGCCTCGTCGCCCAGGGGTGCGGGCCCGTGGTTTTCCTGGTGCATCGTGCGACTCAATTCGATCAAACTTTCCGGCTTCAAATCGTTCGCCGAACCCACCAACTTCCTGCTGCCAGGCCAACTGGTGGGCGTGGTGGGGCCCAACGGTTGCGGCAAGTCCAACATCATGGACGCCGTGCGCTGGGTGCTGGGCGAATCGAAGGCCAGCGAGCTGCGTGGCGAGTCGATGCAGGACGTGATCTTCAGTGGCACCACCACCCGCAAACAGGCCAGCCGCGCCAGCGTCGAGCTGGTGTTCGAGAACAACGACCACCGCGCCGGCGGCCAGTGGAACCAGTACGCCGAAATCGCCGTCAAGCGCGTGCTGACCCGCGACGGCACCAGCAGCTACTACATCAACAACCAGCCGGTGCGCCGCCGCGACGTGCAGGACGTGTTCCTGGGTACGGGCCTGGGGCCGCGCGCCTACGCCATCATTGGCCAGGGCACGATCAGCCGCATCATTGAAAGCCGGCCCGAAGAGCTGCGTTTGTTCCTCGAAGAGGCGGCGGGCGTCTCCAAATACAAAGAGCGCCGGCGCGAAACCGAAAACCGCTTGCACGACACGCGCGAGAACCTCACGCGCGTCGAAGACATCCTGCGCGAGCTCTCCGGCAACCTGGAGCGCCTGGAAAAGCAGGCCGAAGTGGCCCAGCGCTACAAGACCTTGAACGCCCAGGCCCAGCTGCGCCAGCAGCAGCAGTGGTTTTTGAAGCGCGCCGACGCGCAGGCCGAGCAGGAGCGGGTGCGGCTCGACGGCCTGCAGGCGCTGAACGACCTGGAATCGCGCACCGCCGACCTGCGCCAAGTCGAGTCCGAACTCGAAACCATCCGCCAGGCCCACTACGCTGCCGGGGACCAGGTCAACCAGGCCCAGGGCAAGCTCTACGAAGCCACGGCCGAAGTGGGCCGGCTTGAAGCCGAAATTCGCTACGTCATCGAAGGCCGCCAGCGCGTGGAGCAGCGCCTGGTGCAACTGGCGGCGCAGGCCGAAGAATGGGCCGGGCGCAGCAGCGAGGCCCAGGCCGAGCTGGAAAACCAGACCGGCGCGGGCATGGACGCCGAGGAGCGCGCGGAAATGCTGGCCGCGCAGGTGGAGGAGCAGGCCGCGGTGCTGCCCGATCTGGAAGATGCGCTGCGCGCCAGCCAGCGCGCCGCCGAAGACCAGCGCACCGCCGTGGTGCAGGTGCAGCAGCAGATCCAGGTGCTGGCGGCCGAGCAGCGCAGCCTGCAGGAGCAAAAGCGCCAGCAGGAACAGCGTTTTGAGCGCCTGCGCACCGACAAAAATGCCCTGGCCGCGCCCGACGAAGCCCGTTTGCAGAACTTGCAGGCGCAGCTCGATGAAGCGCGCGAAGTGGCTGAGACCCAGGCCGCGCGCCTGGCCGAACTGCAGGACGCGGTGCCCCTGCTGGACGACGAGCGCCGCACGCGCCAGCAGACGGTGAACGCCGAGAGTGCCCGCCTGGCAGAGCTCTCGGCGCGCATGGAAGCCCTAAAAGCGCTGCAGGAAAAGCTCAAGACCTCCTCGAAATTGCAACCCTGGCTCGAGCGCCAGGGGCTGGAGGGCATGGCCGGCCTGTGGAGCCGCATCCACATTGAAACCGGCTGGGAAAACGCCTTGGAGGCCGCGCTGCGCGAGCGCCTCTCCGCCCTCGAAGTCGGGCGGCTGGAAACGGTGCGCGGGTTTCTGGGCAGCAGCGGCACCGAGGCCCCGCCGGCACGCCTGGCGTTTTTCAGCCTGCCTCCTGCGCCGCCCGCCGCACCGGCCACAGCGCTGCCACGCCTGGCCAGCCTGCTGCGGGTGCACGACGCGGGCCTCTCGGCCATCCTGGGCGAATGGCTGCAAGGCTGCTACACCGCCGGCAGCCTGGACGACGCGCTGGCCCTGCGCGACCGCCTGGCGCCAGGCGAAACCTTGTATGTGCCGGGGGGCCACGCCGTCACCGCGCACAGCGTCGGCTTTTATGCCCAGGACTCCGAGCAGTCGGGTCTCCTGGCCCGCGCCCAGGAAATCGAGCACCTTGAAAAAGAGCTGCGCGCCCAGGTGCTGATCAGTGACGAAGCGCGCCTCGCCCTGGCCCGCGCCGAAAGCCAGTACCAGGACAGCGCCCAGCGCCTGGCGCAGACGCGGCGCGAAGCGGGGGAGTCGCAGAGCCGGGCGCACGAGCTGCAGGTGGAGCACCTGCGTCTGGCGCAGCTGGCCGAGCAGGCGCGTGCGCGCAGCGCGCAGATCGACGCCGACCTGGCCGAGGTGGAGGCGCAACTGGCCGATTTGCAGGAGCGCGCCGCTACCGACGAAGGCCGCTTCGAAGAGCTGGATATGCAGCTGGCCGACACGCAGGAGCGCCATGCCCAATTGGGCGAGCGGGTGATCGAGGCCGAACGGCGCCTCGCGGCCTGCCGCGAGCAGCAGCGCAGCCTGGAGCGCCAGGCCCAGGAGGCCGCGTTCTCCCAGCGCAGCGCCGCAGCGCGCCGTGCCGAGCTCGAACGCACCCTGGCCACCGCGTTCAGCCAGATTGCGGCCCTGGCGGCGGAGCGCGAGCGCGCCCAGGGCGAGTTGGCGCGCCTCTCTGACGCCGCCGCCCAGGGCGGCCTGCAGCAGGTGCTGGCGCAGAAGATGGAGCGCGAGCAGGCACTGGCCGCCGAGCGCAGCCGCTACGACGACCTGACCGCGCGCTTGCGCGCGAGCGACGAGCGGCGCATGCAGATCGAGCGCGCACTGGAACCGCAACGCGCGCGCATTACCGAATTTCAGCTCAAGGAGCAGGCCGCGCGTCTGGGTCTGGAGCAGTACAGCACGCTGCTGCAGGAGGCAAACGCCGATCTGGCCGCGTTGGAGGCCTCTGTGGCTGAGGGCGGGGTGCGCCTGGCGGGCCTGCAGGGCGAGATCGACCGGCTGCAGCAGGGCATTGCCGCGCTGGGCGCCGTGAACCTTGCCGCGCTGGACGAACTCGCTGCGGCCAGCGAACGCAAGGTGTTCCTCGACGCGCAGACGGCCGACCTGCAAGAGGCGATGAACACGCTGGAAGACGCCATTCGCAAGATCGACGGCGAGACGCGCCAGCTGCTCTCGGGCACCTTTGACGCCGTGAACCAGCACTTTGGCCGCATGTTCCCCGAGCTGTTTGGCGGCGGCAATGCGCGCCTGATCGTGACCGGCGACGAAATCCTCGATTCGGGCGTACAAGTCATGGCGCAGCCGCCGGGCAAGAAGAACCAGACCATTCATCTGCTCTCGGGGGGCGAGAAGGCCTTGACGGCGATTGCGCTGGTGTTTGCCATCTTTCAGCTCAACCCGGCGCCGTTTTGCTTGCTGGACGAAGTCGATGCGCCGCTCGATGACGCCAACACCGAGCGCTACGCCCGCCTGGTGATGAGCATGAGCACGGACACGCAGTTTCTTTTCATCAGCCACAACAAGATCGCCATGGAGATGGCCCAGCAGCTCATTGGGGTCACCATGCAGGAGCAGGGCGTTTCGCGCATCGTGGCGGTCGACATGGAATCGGCCTTGTCGATGGCTGAACTATGAATTCCCCTGCGTCGCTTCGCGCCTTCCCCCAAGGGGGACGCCTCCAGTGGACCGGCGGAGCCAGTTCCACGGTGGCACTGGCGAAGAGAATTGGCGCCCGCCGTAGTCGATGCTGCCGTGGTCTCACAATGGCAACGGTCAGAATTTAGCGGTCTATTTTTCGCAAGCCGAGAACGTTTTTTATGAGCACCCTGCAAATCAGTCTGGCCGTGATCGGCGCCGTGTTGCTGGCCCTCATCGTGGCCTACAACGCCTGGACCAACCACAAGAACGCGCCGCGCCGCGCCGAGCGCAGCGACGCCCCGCGCCAGGAGCCTGCGTTTGACGGCGCCACCCCGCTGCCCAACATGGCCGATGCGCAAGGGCATCCGCCCGCCGAGGACCGCGATGGCGATTTCGCTGCTACCGTGCCGGACGAGTCGGCCCTGGCCCTTGCGCTCCCGCCTTCGAGCCACAGCGCCGAGCGCCGCCCTGCACTGGACGCGCTGATCGACGCCATTGCACCGCTGTCGCTCGACCACCAGGTCTCGGGCGAAGCCGCGCTGGCCGCCTTGCCGCCCACGCGCCGCGCCGGCAGCAAGCCCTTTGCCATCGAAGGCCAGAACGAAGAGAGCGGCCAATGGGAGATGCCCGCGCCTGGCCAGCGCTACCGGGCCTTCCAGGCAGGCGTGCAACTGGCCAACCGCACTGGCGCGCTGAACGAAATCGAATTCTCGGAGTTCGTTGCCAAGACCCAGACGTTTGCCGACGCCGTGGGCGCCGCGCCCGACTTCCCCGACATGCTGCACGAGGTGGCCCGCGCGCGCGAACTTGACCAGTTCGCCAGCGACCACGACGCCCAACTCGCCTTTGTGCTGCGCGCGCGCCAAGCCGCCTGGAGCCCCGGTTATGTGCACCAGAACGCGTCGCGCGCTGGCTTCGTGGCCGGTACGCTTCCGGGCCGCATGGTGCTGCCCGCCAGTGGTGAAGGGGGCGGGGCCGTGCTCAGCCTGTCGTTCGATACCCAGGCCGCGTTGTCGGACAACCCCGAGCATTCGGCCGTGCGCGAACTGCTGCTGAGCCTGGACGTAGCACAGGTGCACCGCAGCGAGCATCCCTTTGCGCGCCTGCGCGAGGTGGCCGTGCAGTTGTGCGAAAGCATGGACGCGCTGCTGTGCGACCAGAACGGCTCGCCGCTGCCCGCCATGGCCATGGATCCGATTGCCGGCGACCTGGAGCTGCTCTACGACAAGCTCGATGGGCGCGACCTCTCGGCCGGCTCGCCGCAGGCGCGGCGGGTATTCAGCTAGCGCGCTCCCCCTGTGTCGCTGCGCTCCTCCATGCAGCCGCCAGAGGCGGCAGCCCTTCGGGGATGTCCAAGTCTGCGCAGGCAGGCTTGGAGCCGCACCCCTCACAGCCCCCACTCTCGCAGCGCTGCGCGTTGTGGGAGGCGGGACGCCACTGGTGGCCCGGCAAAGCCGGTTCCACGGTGGCCGCTGGTACAGCGACACGCCCCTTTCAGAGGCCGTGGTCGGAGCGGCGCTGCGTAGATCATTGAAATGTCCGAAAACTTAGACCTTTTTTCGGCTCCAGCGCAATCTGGACAAGCGCAGGCAGCTATAAAAATAGAAGCATTGCGCCAGCAGCTGGACCGCTGGGCGCACCAGTACTACGTGCAGGACGCGCCCGAGGTGCCCGACGCCGAGTACGACCGCGTGTTCCGCGACCTGCAGGCGCTGGAAGCGCAGTTCCCCGAGTGGGTCACGCCCGCGTCGCCTACCCAGCGTGTGGGCGGCGCGCCGCGCCCTGAGCTGACGCCGGTGCGGCACGCCGTGCCCATGCTGTCCATTCACACCGAAACCGACGTGTCGCCCGCCGGCGCACTCGCCTTCGACGCCCGCGTACGCCGCGAACTCGGTCTGGCGGCTGACGCTGCGCCCGTGGCCTACGTGGCGGAGCTCAAGTTCGACGGCCTGGCCATGAACCTGCGCTACGAGGCCGGCGTGTTGGTGCAGGCCGCCACGCGGGGCGATGGCGAAGTGGGCGAGGACGTGACGCACAACATCCGCACCATTCGGCAGATTCCTTTGCGCTTGCCGAGCGATGTGCCAGCCATCCTGGAAGTGCGCGGCGAGGTCTACATGGCGCGTGCCGACTTCGAGCGGCTGAATGAGGCCCAGCGCGAGCGCGGCCAGAAAACCTTCATCAACCCGCGCAACACCGCCGCGGGCGCAGTGCGCCAGTTGGACCCGGCCATTGCGGCGCAGCGGCCGCTCCGATTTTTTGCCTATGGCTTGGGTGAGGTCACGCCGGTGGCGCAGGGCGGCCCGGATTTCGCCACCCACTTCGACCTGCTCCAGCAATTGAAGCAATGGGGTTTTCCGGTCGCAGCGCAGACCACACAAGCGCTGGGCGCTAGCGAATTGGTAGCGTTCCACGAGCGCATCGCCGCTGAGCGCGACGCGCTCCCCTACGACATCGACGGCGTGGTCTACAAGGTCGATTCGCTTGCCCTGCAGCGCCAGCTCGGTTTCAAGACGCGCGAGCCGCGCTGGGCCGTGGCGCACAAGTTTCCGGCGCAGGAGATGGTCACGCGCATTGAGGGTATCGACGTACAGGTCGGCCGCACCGGCAAGCTGACCCCGGTGGCGCGGCTGGCGCCGGTGTTTGTCGGCGGCGTCACCGTCACCAACGCCACGCTGCACAACCTGTTCGAAATCCGCAAGAAGGGCGTGCGCGTGGGCGACGAGGTGGTGGTGCGCCGGGCGGGCGACGTGATTCCCGAGGTGGTGGGTGTGGTGCCGGGCGCGCGGCCAGGCTACGTGCACAACTTTCGCATGCCCAGGCAGTGCCCCATCTGCGGCAGCGCCGTGGTGCGTGAACCCGGCGAGGCCAACCACCGCTGCACCGGTGGCCTGTTTTGCCCGGCGCAGCGCAAGGAAGCGCTGCTGCACTTTGCCGCCCGCCGCGCCATGGACATCGACGGCCTGGGCGAAAAGCTGGTGGACCAACTGGTCGATGGCGCCGTGGTGCGCACCTTGCCCGACCTGTACCGCATCGGCCTTGTTGGCTTGCTGGCGCTCGAGCGCATGGGCGAGAAATCGGCGCAGAACCTGCTGGCCGCGCTGGAAAAATCCAAAAGCACCACATTGCCGCGCTTCTTGTTTGGGCTCGGCATCCGCCAGGTGGGCGAGGCCACGGCCAAGGATCTGGCGCGGCATTTCGGCAGCCTGGACGCCATCTTGCAGGCCAGTACCGAGCAGTTGCTGCAGGTGCGGGATGTCGGGCCGGTGGTGGCCGAAGCCATCCACACTTTTCTGGCCCAGCCGCACAACGTCGAAGTCATCGAACAACTGCGCGCCTGTGGCGTGCACTGGCCCGAAGGCCCGCCGGCCGAGCGCACGCAACTGCCGTTGGCCGGCATGACGGTGGTGCTCACCGGCACCTTGCCCACGCTCTCGCGCGAGGCGGCCAAGGAACTGTTGGAGGCCGCGGGCGCCAAGGTGGCCGGCTCGGTCAGCAAAAAAACCAGCTACGTGGTGGCCGGCGAGGAGGCCGGCAGCAAGCTCGCCAAGGCGCAGGAGCTGGGCGTGCAGGTGCTGGACGAAGCGGGTATGTTGGCACTGCTGGCCCCGCAAGGCGTATGACCGGCCCCCGCAAACCCGTCATCGGCCTGGTGCTGGGCAGCGGCTCGGCGCGCGGCTGGGCGCATATCGGCGTGATCCGCGCGCTGCAGCAGGCCGGCATCCAGCCCGACTTGGTTTGTGGCGCCTCGATTGGCGCCGTGGTGGGCGCCGCCTACGCGCTGGGCGAACTGGACCGTTTCGAGCAGTGGGCAAGGGGCCTGACCGGGCGCACCATGTTCTCGTTCATGGATTTCAAGCTCGCGGGCGGCATGCTCAAGGGCGAACGGGTGATCGAGTTCTTCCGCAACCGCTTCTCCGACCGCCCCATCGAGGCGTTGGACATGCCTTTTGCCGCCGTGGCCACGGGCCTGCACTCGGGCAGCGAGGTGTGGCTGCGCACCGGCTCCACCGCCGACGCGGTGCGCGCCTCGATGGCCTTGCCCGGCCTGTTCACCCCCGCCCAGCGCGAAGGGCGCCTGCTGGTCGATGGCGGGCTGGTCAACCCCGTGCCCGTGTCGCTGGCACGGGCCATGGGGGCCGACATCGTGATCGCCGTCGACCTGAACGCCGACATCCTGGGCCGCCATTTGCGCGGGCCCGGCGCCAACGGCGCGGCCAGGCTGCCCGCCGAAGCACCGGAGAACGATGAGGACACCGCTGGCTGGCTGAGCCGCCTGCAAGATGGCTTTGCATCCCTGCTGCCCGCGCCCGACCCCGCACGCGTGCCCACGCCGTCACTGGTGGAGGTGGTGCTGGCCAGCGTCAACATCATGCAGGTGCGCATCACGCGCAGCCGCATGGCCGGCGACCCGCCCGAGGTGATGATCGCCCCGCAACTGGCCCACCTGGGCCTGATGGACTTCTACCGCGCCGAGGAGGCCATCGCTGAGGGGCAGCGCGCGGCGGAGAAGACGTTGCCGTTTTTGCAGCAGTTGGGGTTGGGGGCGGTGTAGGCGGTTGGGTGGTCTATCGATTTGGATGCGAGATTTTCTGGACGGGCGGTATGCGTTCAGGGTTGCAATCGGCAAGGAGCCGCCGCTAGCGGTAACAAGAAGCAGCAGGTACTCAACGACTAAATCCAGCCGCCGCCGTAGGCGGTCGGCTGGAATGCAGAGTTAGGCCGCTTTGGTTGCAGGAATCTTCCTCTGGCGTTTTTCACGATTTTCGGTAAGTACGAGGCGGTACTTCAATCCATTGTTTACATGAAAAGGAAAATGGAAGTCGATCTGTATGTAGGGACTCGTGCAAACATACTCCCAGTTCACACTCACTTTTTGGCCGATAATTGAGTTGGAAAATAGGAATCGGAGGACTTCATTGACCTCTCCGTCGCTAGCAGCCGTTTTAATAGATTTATAATTTTCAAAAAACTGGGCACGAGTGAATATCTCATACCCAATATTTTGAAGTGCCATCAGATAGGATTCAAAGTCAGGGTTCTGAGCAGCCCATTCATCAATCAGTTCGTCATACATACTGGACGATACATTCTTCTCAGCGGCGTAGAGATCTTTTGATGTGTAAAGCTCACTAGCAACCGGTTTGTGGATTTCGCGAACCTTGTTCAAATAGACGATTAGGTCGCGCGGGCGATAGAATGACCTCCTTAGCATGTGCTTCAGCGGCGTAGCCCCATGTCGCACGGTTTTATTTTCGAAGATGGATGCTGACTTTTCAGTCAATTGAATATTTGCTGTTTGCGGTGCGTATTTTTCGATGCGCTCGGTGATCATTGCATCAAGCGAATCGTAGTCCCATTTAATTTCAACTGCGCCGTCTTGATAAACCTTATTTTTATCATTGAACCGAAGCGTTTCATAGATATCCGCGCGCAGGAAAACGACAACCTTTAACTTCCCGTCATACAGTATCGAGTGGTTTATATTCTGTGCACAAAGAATTAAATTTACCAATATCTTTGAATATTCTTCTATTTCCCCATGAAGCCAGTTTTCATCCAATTGGTCAATGATGACTAGTTGCTTGGCTTGGTTCGCATATCTTCGATATACTTCGTCGAAGTGATCCAATAGCTGAAAAGCGTTAGCGCGCAATTGGCGTTGGAGCTCCTCATGCTGGGCCACATCATCGAATTCTATTCCGCCAAGAGTGAGAGATATTTCATCAATATCTACACCAGGAAGATTAAATGATTTCAAACGAAATATTTTAGATTTAACAATTTCAAGCAAATCCGGGTCAGGTTTTCCGAACAACTTTAACAGGAGTTGTTTTGCATCTTTCAGGTCAGATGGAAGTTTCCCTCGCTTCTCCATGGTGTCGACTAGCCCAGCGAGGCATTTGACGACGATGATGTACCGCCAACTACGCTGGTACGATGAAATCTCTGACTCCATTGACTCACGATAAAGACGTTGAATCGGCCAAGGGTAGTCCTTGAAGCTCAGCGCGATCGTCCTGTAGCCATCCAGTTCGGTAATGGAAGCTTGTCGGAGGTATTCATAGATTGCTGTCTTGCCTGTGCCTTTCCGCCCAATGACCATCCATTGACCGCCTCGCACGACCCGATCAAGTAGGGGCGTCTTGACGAAGTACCGCATCAGATCGCGGTCACTCTCCGCAGAGACTTTGAACTCGGGAAGCCAATCTGTGATGTCAGGCATATGGTTGAATCGCTTGAAGCATTGAGAATCACCGCAGTGTAGACGGCGAGGGGTTAGACCTCAGTGGCGCTATTTTTGACGGGCTCGCCCTCTGGCGGTAGCCTTCTTCGAATTGTTGCCACGCACTCAGTCACTGAGTTACTACTACGTCTCCACAAAAGCAGCAGAACACCGCCAACAACGAAGCCAACTGCCACGAGCGAGATAAACGAGAATAGCACTGTATTCGACTTAATTTCTGTCAGTACTATTGAACACAGAAGTGCCAATGCGAACGAGATAAGAGCGATAGAAATAGTCAAATATATCGAATCGGGAGAGCCCTTCTCGATTATGGTCAATTCGCTCTCAGAGATTTCGAAGATTGTCAGATTGTCAAGACGGGCTCGGCGTATTGCTGGCGCGAACTCACTGAAGGGCTTGTCGGTAGGCAACATTGCTCACGCTCCAATGGTGCGGACGGATGCGTGCACTGTTCCAGTGAAGCCTCCGAGGTCAACGACGAGATGCCACCTACCGGGTCGTGGAGGCTTCAGATGAACCGGCGACTTCTTGGCCAGTCCTCCAAAGTATTGATGCTTTTCACCTCGCCTGTATTTGTTGTAGTTCGAATCGTCCAGCAACCGCACGTTTGCCTGCTTGTCCAGGGTTACCTCGACAGATTGATCCGTCGTTAGGTCAAGGTGATAGTGAAGAAAGTTCATGGCGCCACTGAAATTGGATTCTGAGGCCTACGAATGAAAGGGACTTCCCCGTCCCGAGTGATCCTCGCAGTTGCGGGGTACGGCACCAAAGTGCCACGATGGGAAGTGTTATTTCTCATCAACTCACTCGTTTTTGTGGAATGGGATATCCATGTCTGCCATTGTCACCATTGGAATCGATCTCGCCAAGAACGACTTTGCTGTTCACGGCGTGGATGCCACAGGCAAGAGCGTGCTGGTGCGCCCCAGCGTGCCGCGTGCCAAGTTGCTCGAACTCATCGCCTCGCTGCCGCCTTGCGTCATCGGCGTGGAAGCCTGCTCTGGCGCCCACCACTGGGCGCGCGAGTTTGAGAAGTTTGGCCATGTAGCCAAGCTTTTCGGCATTCTTGCTGTATAAAAATACAACGCAAAATTCAGCCATGAAACCCGCCGCCCCTCCTGTGTTGCGCGCCACACGGTTGCTGGATTAGGTCCGTGAGCGAATTGGTTACAAACACTATAGCCTGCGCACCGAGCAGGCATATGTGCACTGGGTGCGGGTGTTCGTGAATTGGCACGGTTTAGCGGCTTTGATCTGAGCGGCTGGTCTGGGTCAAAAGCTGCGCTACGCCCCATCGCAAGCAGGCATCTCGAAGCCGTCTTGGCAGCAACAACCCCAAACCGCAATGTCCGACGATTGGCGGTATAACTGCGCACCTCGCGCCCTCCATGGGCGGTCTGCAAGCCAACCCATCCCGCCTGCAAAACTCCCAATTTGATAGCTGCTCGCGCTTACCCATCAAGCGCTTGAGCCACTTTTTACCAAAATTCCCATGTCTTTCCCTGCTTTCCTGCGCACGCGCTGGGCCGCGCTGCGGCCGGTGTGGGCGCGCATGCTGCAGCGCCCCGAAAAGCTGCTCTCGCTGCACAGCCTGCTCTGGGCGCTCATCGCCGCCGGGCTGGCGATGGTGCTGTATGTGCTGGTGCTCATCCCGTTCACGCCCGCCATCAGCGACATCCGCAAGGCCAAGACGGAGCAGCCGGCGCAACTCGTCGCGGCCGACGGCAAGCTGCTGGCCGAATACCGCTGGGTGAACCGCGCCTGGGTGCCGCTCACCGAGATCGCCCCGCCGGTGGTGGACGCGTTGATCGCCACCGAGGACCACCGCTTCTACAAGCACTGGGGGCTGGACTGGCGGCGCACGGCGTCGGCGCTGGTGCGCACGCTGGGGGGCGACAAGCAGGGCGGCTCCACCATCACGCAGCAGCTCGCGCGCAACCTGTACCCCGAGGAGATTGGCCGCGCGCCCACGCTCACGCGCAAGATCAAGGAGGCCATCACGGCGCTGAAGATCGAGGCGCTGTACTCCAAGGACGAGATCCTGGAGACCTACCTGAACACGGTGCCCTTCCTCTACAACGCCTATGGCATCGAGATGGCGGCGCGCACGTATTTCGACAAGTCGGCCGACCAGCTCAACGTGCTGGAGAGCGCCACGCTCATCGGCATGCTCAAGGGCACGGCCTACTACAACCCGGTGCTGAACCCCGAGCGCGCCCAGGCCCGGCGCAACACCGTGCTGTCGCAGATGAAGAAGCGCGGCAAGCTGGGCGAGGCGGAGTACGCGGCGCTCACCAAGCGCCCGCTGCGCATCCGCTTCGAGCGGCAGGTGGAAGCCGCCGGCCCCGCGCCGCACCTGGCGCAGCAGTTGCGCAAGGAGCTCATCGACTGGGCCGACCGCAATGGCTACAGCCTGTATGCCGACGGCCTGGTGATCCGCACCACCATCGACTACCGGCTGCAGACGCTTGCCAACCAGGCCGTGGCGCGCCAGGGCAGGGCGCTGCAGGGCGTGGCCGACACGGCCTGGGCCGCGCGCAGTGCCTGGAACGCCAAGAGCCCGCTGGTGCAGCAACTGGTGCGCGAATCGGCGCGCTACGAATCCGCCGTGGCCAAGGGCGCGGCGCCCGAAGATGCGCTGAAGGACCTGCTGGGCGACCCGGCCTTCCTGCGCCTGCTGCGCCTGGACAAGACGCGCGTGCAGGCCGGCTTCATGGCCATGGACCCGCGCACGGGCGAGGTGCGCGCCTGGGTGGGCAGCCGCGACTTCGCGCAAGACCCGTTCGACCACGTGCAGGCCGCGCGCCGCCAGCCGGGCTCCACCTTCAAGCCTTTTGTGTACGGCGCCGCGTTCGACCAGGGCCTGCTGCCCACCGACACGCTGATGGACACCGCCGTGGAAATCCCGCTGGGCAACAAGCAGGTCTGGCGCCCGACGGACGGCAACAAGCCGCCGAGCGAGATGCCCATGACGCTGCGCGACGGCCTGGCGTATTCCAAGAACACCATCACCGCGCAGCTCATGCAACAGGTGGGCCCCTTGCGCGTGGCGCAGCTGGCACGCGCCATGGGCGTGCGCGAATCGAAGCTGGACGTGGTGCCCTCGCTGGCGCTGGGCACCAGCCCGGTCACGCTCAAGGAAATGGTGGCGGCCTACGGCACCATCGCCAGCGCCGGCAGCTACCACGCGCCCCGGGTCATCACGCGCATCGAGGACAAAAACGGCAAGGTGCTGGAAGATTTCACCCCCGCCGCGCCCGAGCGCGTGCTGGGATTGACGGCCGCCCAGCAACTGCGCGACGCCATGCGCGGCGTGATTGACAAGGGCACGGGCGTGGCCATCCGCAGCCGCTACGGCATCACCGCCGACGTGGCCGGCAAGACCGGCACCACGCAGGACAACACCGATGGCTGGTTCATCCTGATGCACCCGCAACTGGTGGCGGGCGCGTGGGTGGGCTTCAACGACGGGCGCATCACCCTGCGCAGCGACTACTGGGGCCAGGGCGCGCACAGCGCGCTGCCCATGGTGGGCGAGGTGTTCCAGCAGGCGCTGCGCGCCAAGGTGATCGACACCCACCAGCGCTTCATCGACGAGAACGAGTCCAGCTGGGTGGGCAGTGCCGTGGCCGGCGTGCGCAACTGGGTGTACGACCTGTTCGGCCGCCGCACTGGCGGGCCAGATGCCCCGGACCGCACCGCAGGCGCCGTGCCGGTGCCCGGCACCACGCCCGCCACGCCCGCCGCGCCGGCCCCCGCCGAAGCAGAGCGGCCCGAGATCACCGAAGCCCCGCTGGTGCCGCTGGTCCCGCTGGAAAGCGCGACACCCCGGCCGCAGCCCTTGCCGCCGGCCACCGACGACGGGCTGCCGGAGGCCGCGAGCCCGGAGATGGCCCCTGCGCCGCAGCCGGGCATTGTGATCACAACGCCACCTGCGCCGCAGCCGCAGCCGCAGCCGGGCGTCGTGGTCACCACGCCGGTGCAGCGCGGCGTGGTGGTGCCTGCGCCGGCTCCGGCGCAGGGCAACGTGCCGTTTTTCGTGGAAATGCGCCCCTGAGAACGTTTTTACGGTCTCGCGACCCCCGCGCGATCGCAAACCCGTTCTGGGTGGTGGGGCGCGCCGCTATTCGATGTCTACGCAGTGCACACCGTAGTTGTCTGCGCGCCGGTCGGCAAAGAAGCGCACCAGGGTCTCTTTCACTGTGCGAAACGCCAGCTCGTCCCAGGGCACTTCGTCCTCGGTGAAAAAACGTGCCTCCAGCGTCTCGAAGCCGGGGTCCAGGTGCTCCGACAGCAGTTCGGCGCGGTAAAAAAGATGCACCTGGCCCACGCGCTGCACATTGAGTACGGCAAACAACGGCCCTAGCGCAATGTGCGCGCCAGCTTCCTCGTCGGTCTCGCGCGCGGCGCCCTGCGACGTGGTTTCGTTCAGTTCCATGAAGCCGGCCGGCAGCGTCCATTTGCCGCGCCGCGGTTCGATGGCGCGCAGGCACAGCAGCACGCGGCCATCGGGCAGCACCGGGATGGTGCCCACCACGTTGAGCGGGTTTTCGTAGTGCACCCGCCCGCAGCTCGGGCAGACGGCCCGCTGGCGGGTGTCGCCGTCGTCGGGCAGCCGGTAGACCACGGCGGTGCCACAGTCGCGGCAATGTCGGATAGGGTTGTGCAGGCTCATGCGAAAAATTTTGCCAAAAAAGGCCGCCAGCGCTTGTGCTGATTGCGCTTGCCGCTATTGAAAAGTGAGTTGCTTTACGCCACCCGCAGGCGCAGGGGCGCGAGGCCGTCGACACCGCCTTCGAGCAGGTCGCCGTGCTGCACGGCGCCCACGCCAGCTGGGGTGCCGGTGTAGATCAGGTCGCCGGGCGCAAGCTGCCAGGCCTTGGAGAGGTGCTCGATGACCTCGCCGATGTTCCAGATCAGCTGGGCCACGTTGCTGCGCTGGCGGTCCGCGCCATTCACCTGCAGCCAGATGCCGGCCTGCTGGACGTCGCCCGCTTGCGCCGCAGGGGTAATGGGGGTGATGGGCGCGCTGGCGTCAAAGCCCTTGCCGATGCACCAGGGGCGGCCCTGTTTTTTCATCTCGCCCTGCAGATCGCGCCGCGTCATGTCCAGGCCCACCGCGTAGCCGAAGATGTGCTGGTGGGCATCGGCCGCAGCAATGTCCCGTCCGCCTTTGCCAATGGCCACGACCAGCTCGATCTCGTGGTGCAGGTTCTGCGTCAGGCTGGGGTAGGGCAGCAGCGCCGGCGCTTCACCCGCCGCCAGCACCAGGGCGTCGGCCGGCTTCATGAAGAAGAACGGCGGCTCGCGGCCGGTAAACCCCATTTCCTGGGCGTGCTCCTCGTAGTTGCGGCCCACGCAGTAGATGCGGTGCACGGGAAAACGCGCCTCGGTGCCCAGCACCGGAACGCTGGTGACGGGCGGCGGTGGAAAGACATAGCTCATCAGATACCCCTTGCGTTCATTGGCGCCGGGCGCGGCAGGCAGTGCCGTGGCTACACTCGCGCCCATGTCCGAAAGCTCGCATTGTCACCGCGCCAAGCCGCTTGTGCAGGCAGAGGTCTCGCTGGCCGATGCCGATGGGTTGGGCCGCAATGGGCTGTGCCCCGACTGGTTGCGCCCCGACTGGCCCGCGCCCGCGCAGGTGCACGCGCTGTGCAGCACGCGCGCCGGCGGCGTGAGCACCGGTGCTTTTGCCAGCATGAATCTGGGCGCCCATGTGGGCGATGCGCCGCAGGCGGTGGCAATCAACCGCCAGCGCCTGCAGTCGGCGCTGCAGCACACCACGCCGGGTGCGCGGCCGGTGTTTTTGAATCAGGTCCACGGGGCGTCGGTGCTTGAACTGGCTTGCGGCGTCAGCGATGGCGCCTGCGCCGATGCGGCCGTGACGTCGTGCGCAGGCCTGGCCTGCACCATCATGGTGGCCGACTGCCTGCCGGTGCTGATCACGGATCGCCAGGGCCGTGCGGTGGCCGCCGCGCACGCGGGCTGGCGCGGACTGGCGGGCGGTGTTCTGGAGTCGGTTTTGGAGAGTTTCAAGGCGCTAGCGCTTATGAAAAGGGTGCTGGATGCTACGCAAATAAGAGCGAATGGCGTGCTGGCTGCAGCCGACTTGCTGGTCTGGCTTGGCCCCTGCATCGGCCCGCAGGCGTTTGAAGTGGGCGCGGAGGTGCGGGAGGCGTTTTGTGCCGTGAATGCCCAGGCTGCAGCGCATTTCTCGCCCCAGGCGAGCGGCAAATACCTGGCCGATCTGCCCGCCCTGGCGCGCCAGCGGCTTGCAGCGCTGGGCGTCGGCCAGGTCTATGGCAACGACGGCAGCGACGCGTGGTGCACGGTCACGCAGACCTCACGCTTCTTCTCGCACCGACGGGATGGCGGGCCCGGCGGCGGCACGGGGCGCATGGCCGCCTGCATCTGGCTCGGCTGAGGCGCTGGCGGCGGCCTGCGCTGCCGCTGCGCGTTCCTGCATTTCGCGCGCGTGGATCTTGCGCTTTCGGCCCGGCGTGCCCAGGATGTACACCAGGATCGACAGCGGGAGCAGGCCGTAGAGTCCGAACGTGACGATGGCGCCCAGCACGCTGCCGGTGGGGCTGGTGGCTTCGGCCACGGCCATCAGTATGGTCACGTACAGCCAGGCGATCACAACCAAATACATCAAGACTCCAGAGTAAGCAAAGCAAGGGGATAGAGCGGTACGATAGCAGCGGCATCAGCAACGCGGCGCGCGCGCCCACGAGGAGACAGCATGAGTTCCGATTCGCCTTGGGCCCAGAGCGCCCAGAATTTCCAGCAGATTTTCGGCGAAAGCTGGCAGCGTGCGCTGCAGGCCTTTCAGCAGATCGAATTGCCGGCGGTGGCTGGCGCCAGCGCGCAAGCTCCGATTCGCCTGGCGCCCGAAAAGCTCCAGGCCCTGCAACAACAATACCTGGACGAGGCCGCCAAGCTGTGGGCCGATGGCTTGCACGCGCCTCAGCCGCCCGCCGACAAACGTTTTGCAGGCGAGGCCTGGGCCAGCAATCCGGTGGCAGCATTTTCCGCCGCAGCGTATTTGCTCAACGCACGCACGCTCATGGGCCTGACCGACGCCATCGAGGGCGACGAGAAAACCCGCGCCCAGGTGCGTTTTGGCGTCGAGCAGTGGATTGCCGCCATGGCGCCGAGCAATTTCCTCGCCTTCAACGCCGAAGCGCAGAGGAAGGCCATCGAGACCAAGGGCGAGAGCATTGCCAAAGGCATGGTCAACCTGATGCACGACATGCGCCAGGGCCATGTCTCGATGACCGACGAGAGTCTGTTTGAGGTGGGGCGCAACGTCGCCACCACCGAAGGCGCGGTGGTCTACGAGAACGACCTGTTCCAGCTCATTGAATACAAGCCACTGACCGACAAGGTCTACGAGCGGCCGTTTTTGCTGGTGCCACCCTGCATCAACAAGTTCTACATCCTTGATCTGCAGCCCGAGAACTCGCTCATCCGCTACAGCGTTGCACAGGGCCACCACACATTTGTCGTTAGCTGGCGCAACCCCGACAACTCACTGGCCGACAAGACTTGGGACAACTATGTCGAGCAAGGCGTCATGGAAGCCATCGGCGTGGTGCAACAGATCAACGGGGCTGAAAAAATCAATGCGCTCGGTTTCTGCGTAGGCGGCACGCTCCTCAGCAACGCACTGGCCGTGCTGGCCGCGCGTGGCGAAGAGCCGGTGGCCAGTGCCACTTTCCTCACCACGCTGATCGACTTTACCGACACCGGTATTCTCGACGTCTTTATCACCGAAGGCTTCGTGCGCATGCGCGAGATGCAAATGGGCAACGGTGGCCTGATGAAGGGCAAGGACCTCGCTTCCACCTTCAGCTTCCTGCGGCCCAACGACCTGGTGTGGAACTATGTGGTGGGCAACTACCTCAAGGGCGAAACGCCGCCGCCGTTTGACCTGCTGTATTGGAACAGCGACAGCACCAACCTCCCCGGTCCGTTCTACGCCTGGTACCTGCGCAACACCTATCTTGAAAACAATCTGGTCAAGCCTGGCAAGGTGACTGTGTGCGGCGAGAAGATCGATCTGGGCAAGATCAAGCTGCCGGTCTACATCTACGGCTCGCGCGAAGACCACATCGTTCCGATCAACGCAGCCTATGCCAGCACGCAGGTGCTGCCGGGCAAGAAGCGTTTCGTCATGGGGGCATCGGGCCACATTGCCGGCGTCATCAACCCACCGGCCGCCAACAAGCGCATGCACTGGATTCGCGAGGACGGCAAGTTCCCCGCCACCCTGGACGCCTGGCTCGAAGGCGCGACCGAGCACAAGGGCAGTTGGTGGACCGACTGGTCTGGCTGGCTCTCTGCCCACGCGGGCAAACAGGTGGCTGCGCCCAAGCGCTATGGCAAGGGGGCCAAGTTCAAGGCCATCGAGCCCGCGCCCGGTCGCTACGTCAAGCAGAAAGCCTGAAGCGCAATGACAACCCCCTGTGGCGCTTTGCGCCTCCGTACAGCCGCCACAGGCGACAGCCCTTCGGGGATGTCCAAGCCTGCGCAGGCAGGCTCGGAGCCGCCCCCCTCAGCCCTTCTCTCGGCTTTGCCGGGAAGGGGGACGCCACCAGCGCGGCGGGGCGGCGCGGCCGGCACAGGCCCTTGCGCCGTGGCCGCTGGCCTGCGCCGCGCCAGGTGCATGCGTCGATGCAAGACGTAGCGCAATGGACCTCTGAATACCTTTTGAACAGCATTTCAACCCAAGGAAAAACCATGGAAGACATCGTTATCGTTTCCGCCGCCCGCACCGCCGTGGGCAAGTTCGGCGGCTCGCTCGCCAAAGTCCCTGCCACCGAGCTGGGCAGCATCGTCATCAAGGAAGCCATTGCCCGCGCCGGCGTCGGCCTGGACCAGATCGGCGAAGTCATCATGGGCCAGGTGCTCGCTGCCGGTGTCGGTCAGAACCCGGCACGCCAGGCGCTGATGAAGGCGGGCGTGGCCAAGGAAACCCCCGGCCTGACCATCAACGCCGTGTGCGGCTCCGGCCTCAAGGCCGTGATGCTGGCGGCCCAGGCCATTGCCACCGGCGACAGCGAGATTGTGGTGGCCGGCGGCCAGGAAAACATGAGCCTCTCGCCCCATGTGCTCAACGGCTCGCGCGATGGCCAGCGCATGGGCGACTGGAAGATGGTCGACAGCATGATCGTGGACGGCCTGTGGGACGTGTACAACCAGGTCCACATGGGCATCACCGCGGAAAATGTTGCCAAGCAATACGGCATCACGCGCGAGATGCAGGACGCGCTGGCGCTCGCCAGCCAGCAAAAGGCCGCTGCGGCGCAGGATGCCGGCCGCTTTGCCGATGAAATCGTCGGCGTGAGCATTCCTCAGCGCAAGGGCGATCCGGTGGTCTTCAACGCCGACGAATACCTCAACCGCAAGACCAATGCCGAAGCCCTGTCGGGTCTGCGCCCGGCGTTCGACAAGGCCGGCAGCGTCACAGCTGGCAACGCTTCGGGTCTGAACGACGGTGCCGCCGCCGTGGTGGTGATGAGCGCCAGGAAGGCGGCTGCGCTCGGCCTCAAGCCCCTGGCGCGCATTGCCGCCTACGGCACCAGCGGTCTCGACCCGGCCATCATGGGCATGGGTCCGGTGTCGGCGACGCGCAAGGCCTTGCAGCGTGCCGGCTGGAGCACGGCGGATATCGATTTGTTCGAGCTGAACGAAGCCTTCGGCGCCCAGGCTTGCGCCGTGAACAAGGAACTCGCCATCGACCCTGCCAAGGTCAACGTCAATGGCGGAGCGATCGCCATTGGCCACCCGATTGGCGCGTCCGGCTGCCGCATTCTTGTCACCCTGTTGCACGAAATGCAGCGCCGCGATGCCAAGAAGGGCCTGGCGGCGCTGTGCATTGGTGGTGGCATGGGCGTTGCGCTGGCACTGGAGCGCTGAGCAAGCCCGAACGGCGGTACGTCCTCAAACAAAAAAGCGCGCGCCTTGGTGTTTACCTGCACAGCAAAGGCGCAGATCGCCACTAGAGTGGGCACAGGCGTACCCGTCAGATATTTACCAAGAGGAGATGAAATATGAGTCAGAAAGTAGCGTACGTCACGGGCGGAATGGGCGGTATTGGTACTGCTATCTGCCAGCGTCTGCACAAAGAAGGCTTCAAAGTGATCGCCGGTTGTGGCCCCACGCGCGACCATACCAAGTGGATTGGTGAGCAAAAAGAGCAGGGTTACACCTTCTATGCCTCGGTGGGCAACGTGGGTGACTGGGATTCCACGGTGGAGGCCTTTGCCAAGACCAAGGCCGAGCACGGCAGCATTGACGTGCTGGTGAACAACGCCGGCATTACGCGCGACCGCATGTTCATCAAAATGTCGCGCGAAGACTGGGATGCAGTCATCGAAACCAACCTCAACAGCATGTTCAACGTCACCAAGCAAGTGGTGGCCGACATGGTGGAAAAGGGTTGGGGCCGCATCATCAACATCAGCAGCGTGAATGGCGAGAAGGGCCAAGCCGGGCAAACCAACTATTCGGCTGCCAAGGCCGGCATGCATGGTTTTTCCATGGCGCTGGCGCAAGAGATGGCTACCAAGGGCGTCACGGTGAATACGGTGAGCCCCGGCTACATTGGCACCGACATGGTCAAGGCCATTCGGCCTGATGTGCTGGAGAAGATTGTCGCTACCGTCCCGGTCAAGCGTCTGGGCGAGCCGAGCGAGATTGCCTCCATCATTGCCTGGCTGGCCTCGGAAGAGGGTGGCTACGCGACGGGCGCTGATTTCTCGGTCAACGGCGGCCTGCACATGGGCTGACCCGACGCGCAAGCATAAAAAAACCCCGCGAAGCGGGGTTTTTTGTGCCTGAACGAAATGTCAGGCAGGCTGCAGAACCTGCAGCCACGCGGATCAGAAGCGTGCGGGAGCGCGTTTGCGATCGCGTTCGTCTTCGGGCCAGCAAGAAAGGGCGGGGTGGGTGGTGGTGTTCATGGGTGGATAACTCCTGAGATGGACCTACAACGCCCCCGCTTCCCGCCCCGTTGACACCCAGATCGCAAAAAAATGCAACTGGGCGAAACCCCGGAAAAACGCCGCATTGTCGCTATCTAATGCATAGCGTTCTTGGCTTATGCAGCAAGCGCCAGCCCTTGAAACCACCAAAGGGCGGTCGATCCGATGCAAGCGCTGTTGGCTGCCCCGGCGCTTCCAGGCTCAACTTCCCTGCGCAACCCCTTCAAGTTCCGAAGAAAGTTCCAGCCAGCGCTCTTCCAGGCGCTGGGTTTCGTCCAGTGCCACCTTGAGCCGCTTGCCGCAATCTGCCATTTGCGCCGGGGTGGGCTGGCCGGCCAGCTGCGCTTGCAGCGCAGTGCGCTCGCTCTCCAGCGCGGCAAGGCGCTGGTCGATCTGCTCGATCTCGCGCTTGAGCGGGCGCAGTTGCTGCGCCAGCTGCGCTCGGGCCTCTGCAGCAAGGCGGCGCTGCTCGCGCGCGTCCGGGGCGGCGCCGGCCGCCAATTCAAGGCCTTTTTGGGCTCCAGCGCTTGATCTGTCTGCGGATACCGCTCTTTTTTCTGTAGCAACTGCAGGCGCTGCAGGTGCGGCGGCTTCAACCGCCGCCTCGGTCTTGGCCAGTTCGCGCTGGCGCTTGGCCTCGTCGAGCAGGTAACGCTGGTAATCGTCCAGGTCGCCGTCGAACGGCCCCACGGCGCCGCGCCCCACCATCCAGAACTCGTCGCACACGGCGCGCAGCAGGGCCCGGTCGTGGCTGACCAGCATGACGGTGCCCTCGAATTCGTTCAGCGCCATGGACAATGCCTCGCGCGTGGCCAGATCCAGGTGGTTGGTGGGCTCGTCGAGCAGCAGCAGGTTGGGGCGCTGCCAGACGATCATGGCCAGCACCAGGCGGGCCTTTTCGCCGCCGCTCATGCTGCCCACGTTTTGCTTGACCATGTCGCCGGTGAAATTGAAGCTGCCCAGATAGCTGCGCAGATCTTGCTCGCGGCTGGGTTCGCGGCTGTTGGGGCCGGCTTCCTTGGCCATGCGAAACATGTGCTCCAGCGGGTTTTCGTGCGGGCGCAGCACGTCGAGTTCCTGCTGGGCAAAGTAGCCAATGGACAGGCCCTTGCCCTCGGTGATGGTGCCTGCCAGCGGCGCCATGGTGCGGGCAATCGTCTTGACCAGCGTCGATTTGCCTTGGCCGTTGGCGCCCAGAATGCCGATGCGTTGGCCTGCCAGCACGCTGCGGCTGACGTTGTTCAGAATGGTCGTTTCCACCCCGTCTTCGCCCAGATAGCCGAAAGACGCATCGGTAATCGCCAGCATGGGGTTGGGCAGGTTGGCAGGTTCCTTGAATTCAAAGGTGAAGTCGGCATCCGCCAGCACAGGGGCAATTTTCTCCATGCGCTCCAGTGCCTTGACCCGGCTTTGCGCCTGCTTCGCCTTGCTGGCCTTGGCCTTGAAGCGGGCGATGAACTTCTGCAAATGGGCGATCTTGTCCTGCTGCTTGGAAAAGCTGGACTGTTGGAGTTCCAGCTGCTCGGCACGCAAATCTTCAAACTTGCTGTAATTGCCGCCATAGCGCGTGAGCTGGGCGTGGTCGATGTGCATGGTCACATTGGTCACGGCGTCGAGGAACTCGCGGTCGTGGCTGATGACGATCATCGTGCCTTCGTAGCGCTTGAGCCAGGCTTCCAGCCACACGAGGGCGTCCAAATCCAGGTGGTTGGTGGGCTCGTCGAGCAGCAGCAGATCGCTGGGGCACATCAGCGCTCGGGCGAGTTGCAGGCGCATGCGCCAGCCGCCGGAGAAGCTGTTGACCGGCTTGTCCAGTTCCGACACCTTGAAGCCCAGACCAAGGATCAGCGCCTGCGCGCGCGGCACAGCGTCGTTGGCGCCTGCGTCGTGCAGGTCGGTGTAGGCATGCGCAATGGCCATGCCGTCGTCGGCAGCTTCGGCCTCTGCCAGCTGGGCCTGTACCTCCATCAGGCGTGTATCGCCGGCAACGACGAACTCGGTCGCTGGTTGGTCGGTTTCGGGCATGTCCTGTGCCACTTGGGACATGCGCCATTGCGTCGGGATGAAGAAATCGCCCCCATCCTCATGCAGGTTGCCGTTGAACAGGGCAAAGAGACTGGATTTGCCGGCACCGTTGCGGCCGACAAGGCCGACGTGCTCGCCGGGGTTGATCGTGGCGTTGACGCGGTCCAGCAGGACCTTGGCGCCGCGGCGAAGAATGACGTTTTTGAGAGTGATCATGAAATAGGAAACCTTGGGGCGATTATCCCGCGTGCGTCCGCAAGGCCGGATTGGCGGGTATGTGCCCTGTGGGAAACGGTGCACCGCCCTGGCCAGCGCACTGGCTTGGCGCTGGGGGCGATGCTGGGCTGAGACAGGAGGGCTGGGGGTCGCTAACGCACGCCTGCAGCGCCGTGCAGTGCGGCCTGGGTGATGAGCAGTACCTGATCGGTGCCCGCGCTGGTGTCCAGCCAGTACACCGGCAGCTCGGGAAAGGCGGCTTCGAAGTGCGCGCGCTCGTTGCCGATTTCCAGCAGCAGCACGCCGTCTTCGCTGAGTTTGTCGGGCAGCTCGCGCAGCAGGCGGCGAATGAAATCCATGCCGTCGCTGCCACCGGCAAGCGCCAGTGCGGGCTCGGCGCGGTACTCAGCGGGAAGCGCCTGCATGCTCTGTGCATTCACGTAGGGCGGGTTGCAGACAACCAGGTCCCAGGGGCCAGGCAGGGCGTCCAGACCGTCGGACAGCACCAAATCAATGCGCTCGCCTAGGCCGTGTTGGTCGACATTGATGCGGGCCACGGCCAATGCGTCGGTAGAAATATCGGCGCCGGTGATGGCGATGTCGGGCCAGGCCATGGCGGCGAGCACGGCCAGACTGCCGTTGCCGGTACACAGGTCGAGCACGGCGTGGGTGGTGTCGCTGAGGAACGCGTCGACGCTGCCGTCCGCAATCAGCTCGGCAATCAGGCTGCGCGGAACGATGCTGCGCTCGTCCACATAGAACGGCACGCCCTGCAGCCAGGCTTCCTGCGTGAGGTAGGCCGCAGGCTTGCGTGTCGCGATGCGTTGTTCAAAAAGAGTAGCTGCTTGCGCAAGCTCCGCCTGCGTCACAGGCCGATTTTGCTTTGAATCTGGGGCATCGCCGAGCGGCGTATCCAGCGGCAGCCCCAAGCGCCAGAGCACCAGCCAGGCGGCTTCGTCGTGGGCGTTGGTGGTGCCGTGGCCAAAGCAGACGCCGGCTGCTTCCAGCAAGGCGGCGCCGGAATCCACCAGAGCGCCCAGCGTGGCGCCGCACAGGGGCGGCAAGGGACGCTGGCTCATGGCTGCGCGGCCGCCAGTGCGTTGAGGTGCTCCAGCGTACGACGGTAGATGTTTTTCAGTGGCTCGATGTCGGACAGCGCGATGTGCTCGTCAATTTTGTGGATGCTTGCGTTGGGTGGGCCGCACTCGATGACCTGCGGGCACAAGGTGGCGATGAAGCGACCGTCGCTGGTGCCACCGGTCGTAGAGAGCTCGGTGACCAGACCCGTTTCGTCGGCAATCGCCCGCTGCACTGCGTCCACAAGCTCGCCCGGCGTGGTCAGGAAGGGCTCGCCGCCCAAGGTCCACTGCAGCTCGTATTCGAGCTCATGGCGATCCAGAACCGCGTGCACGCGCTGCTTGAGGCTTTCGGCGCTCGATTCGGTGCAGAAGCGGAAGTTGAAATCCACCACCACCTCGCCGGGAATGACGTTGCTCGCGCCCGTGCCGCCGTGGATGTTGCTCATCTGCCAGCTGGTAGGCGGGAAAAAGGCATTGCCCTCGTCCCAGCGCATGGCGGCCAGCTCAGCCAAGGCGGGAACTGCCTGGTGGATCGGGTTGCGCGCCAGGTGGGGGTAGGCAATGTGGCCCTGAATGCCACGCACCACCAGCCTGCCGCTGAGCGTGCCGCGGCGGCCGTTCTTGATCATGTCGCCGGTGCGCGCCACCGAGGTGGGCTCGCCGACGATGCACCAGTCGATCCGCTCACCGCGCGCGCGCAGCTGTTCGACCACCACCTTGGTGCCATCGACAGACGGGCCTTCTTCGTCGCTGGTGAGCAGCAGCGCGATGTGAAACAGTGGCTCGGGGGTGGCGGCCAGGAATTCTTCCACGGCCACCACGAAGGCGGCAATCGAGGTCTTCATGTCGCTCGCGCCGCGGCCATACAGCTTGCCACCCCGCTGCGTGGGCACGAAGGGCTTGCTGGTCCATTCGTTCAACGGACCCGTAGGGACGACATCGGTGTGGCCAGCGAAAACTATGGTTTTGATAGCTGCTTGCGCCCGCCCCATAAGCGCTGATGGCCTTTTTGACCATAAATTTTGCACACGGAAGCTCGCCGGCCCGCTGTCCATGGGCTCGCAGTGAAAACCGAGGGGCGACAGGCGCTCGGCCAGCAGGCTCAGGCAGCCGGCGTCGTCGGGGGTGACGGAGGGGCGCGCAATGAGTTGTTCGGCCAGCTGGAGCGTAGGGGAAGGAGCGGGAGCGTTCAATCGCCGCCTCTCACGTCGAGCACGATTTCCGTGAATGAGGGTTCTTCATCCTGCGCCTGCGCTTCTCGGGCTTGCTGTGTGGCCTGAGCGGCTTTTCCTGCAATGGAGAAGTCGTTTTGCAGCCGCCACATCAGGTTGGTGGGCGAATCCGCGTACGCCAGGCCCTCCTTGCGATCAATGCGGTTTTGCAGGATCAGGCGGGCCAGGTCTTCCTCGAAGGTTTGCGAGCCTTCGGCCATGGATTTTTCCATGGCTTCCTTGACACCGGAAAAATCACCGCTCTCGATGAGTTCCGCTACCAGCTTGGTGTTGAGCATGACCTCGACAGCCGGCACCCGCTCGCCAGCGGTGGTGCGCACCAGTCGCTGCGAGACGATGGACCGCAGGGCTGAGGCGAGGTCCCCCAGCATGGTTTCGCGAACTTCCACCGGATAGAAACTCAGGATGCGGTTGAGCGCCTGGTAGCTGTTGTTGGCGTGCAGCGTGGCCAGACACAAGTGACCCGACTGGGCATAGGCAATCGCGGCCGACATGGTTTCACGGTCACGGATTTCGCCAATGAGAATAACGTCCGGCGCCTGGCGCAGTGCGTTTTTCAGCGCGACTTGGAGCGACTGGGTGTCCGAGCCCACTTCACGCTGGTTGATGATGGATTTTTTGTTTTTGAACTGGTATTCCACCGGGTCTTCGATGGTCAGGATGTGGCCGGTTTGCAGGTTGTTGCGCCGATCGATCATGGCGGCCAGCGTAGTGCTCTTGCCCGAGCCCGTGGCGCCGACGAGCAGCACCAGACCGCGCTTTTCCAGAATCAGGTCGCCCAAAATGGAGGGCAGATTCAGAGTGTCGAGTTCTGGCACCTGCTGGCTGATGAAGCGGATGACCACGGCATAGCTGCCGCGCTGGCGCATGCCGCTGACGCGAAAGCGTCCCACGCCCGAGAGGGGCACGCCCATATTGAGCTCACCGGTTTCCTCCAGCTCCTCGATCCGATCCGGCGGTACAACCTCGGAGAGCAGATTGCGTGGCGCCTCTGGCGGCAGGATCTGGTTGTTGATGGGCACGCATTCGCCGTTGATCTTGATCAGCGCCGGTGCGTTGGCCGACAGATAGACGTCCGAGGCCTTCTTTTCGGCCATCAGACGCAGGATGCGTTCCATCGTGCTCATGCGTGTCTCCTAGATTTAGAGCGCAGGGATTCAGACCTCTCCCCCTGCGTTCGAAGCGGGCAAACGCCCAGCCGCGCAGGGGGTGGTACTCCATTAGTCGCGCAGCAATTCGTTGATGCTGGTCTTGGCGCGGGTCTGCGCATCCACGCGCTTGACGATGATCGCCGCATACAGGCTGTAGCGTCCACCGTCTTTGGGCAAATTGCCGCTGACGACCACGGATCCCGAGGGAATGCGGCCATAGGTGATTTCGCCCGTCGCGCGGTCGTAAATGGGCGTGCTCTGGCTGATGTAAACGCCCATGCTGATGACGGAATTCTCTTCCACGATCACGCCTTCGACCACTTCGGAGCGTGCGCCGATGAAGCAGTTGTCTTCAATGATGGTGGGGTTGGCCTGCAGAGGCTCAAGTACGCCGCCCAGGCCGACGCCCCCCGAAAGGTGCACATTTTTGCCCACCTGAGCGCACGAACCCACGCAGGCCCAGGTATCCACCATGGTGTTTTCGTCTACGTACGCACCAATGTTGACGTAGGAAGGCATCAGCACGGCGCCCTTGGCAATAAAGCTGCCGCGCCGCGCGACGGCCGGAGGCACGACGCGCACGCCCGTAGCCAGCATGTCGGCGTGCGAGAGGTGCGAGAACTTGGTTGGCACCTTGTCAAAAAAGGCCAGGTCGCCGGCCTTCATGATCTCGTTGTCCTTCAGACGGAACGAAAGCAGCACCGCCTTCTTGATCCACTGGTGCACTGTCCACTGGCCGACGGCCTCGCGGGTGGCCACACGGAGCTTGCCGGTATTGAGCTCGGAGATCACGTGCTCGACGGCGTCCAGCACCTCTTTGGGGGCGCTGGCTGGCGAGAGGCTGGCGCGGTCGTCCCACGCGGTGTCGATAAGGCTCTGGAGTTGCTGCGTCATGAGGTTGGTTTCGAGGAAAGCGATTGAACAAATTGCACGATGCGCTGAGCGGCTTCCACGCATTCGCTGGTTGGCGCCACCAGCGCCATGCGGATACGCTGCGCACCCGGATTGGCGCCTTGCGCTTCGCGCGCGAGATAGCTGCCAGGCAGGACCGTCACATTGTATTGAGCCTGCAGCTCGCGGGCGAATTGGGTGTCCGACAGGCCCAGTGCGTCGGGAAGCCGCGCCCACAGATAGAAGCCCGCGTCGGGCAAGGCCACATCGAGCACGGGCGCAAGCAGCGGCGTCACTGCCGCAAATTTTTCGCGGTACATCTGTCGGTTTGCCACCACATGGTCTTCGTCGCCCCAGGCGGCAATGCTTGCTGCCTGTACGGGCGGCGACATGGCTCCGCCGTGGTAGGTGCGGTAGAGCAAAAAGGCCTTGATCAACGCCGCATCGCCTGCCACAAAACCGCTGCGAAGGCCGGGAACGTTGCTGCGTTTGGACAGGCTGGTAAAGGCCAGGAGCCGGCGGAAGTCGCTGCGCCCCAGATGCGCCGCCGCTTCCAGGCCACCCAGAGGGGGATCGCCCTGAAAATAGATTTCGCTGTAGCACTCGTCGGACGCGATCACGAAGCCATGGGCATCCGAGAGGGCGAACAGTTTTTTCCATTCGGCCAGCGGCATCACGGCGCCGGTGGGGTTTCCGGGTGAGCACACGTACAGGAGCTGGGTGCGCCGCCACACGTCGACGGGCACGCTGTCCCAGTCGACCGCGAAATTGCGTGCCGGGTCGCTGGGCGCATACCAGGGGGTGGCACCTGCGAGCAGGGCCGCGCCTTCATAGATCTGGTAGAACGGGTTGGGGCACACCACCACCGGTTCAGGGCGACTGGCATCGACCACTGTTTGGGCAATCGCAAACAAGGCTTCGCGCGAGCCGTTGATGGGCAGCACCTGGGTCAACGGGTCCAACTGCACCCGGTACCGCTTGGCGAGCCAGGCGGAAAAGGCCTCGCGCAGGCGGATCTCACCAGCGGTTGCGGGGTAACTCGACAGGCCTGTCAGATTACTGACAAGAATTTGTGTAATAAAGGGTGGAGTGGGGTGACGGGGTTCCCCCATCCCCAAGCTGATGGGGCGCAGCTGTCCGGGCGGAATTACCCCAGAAAATAGTTGACGCAGCCGCTCAAATGGATACGGTTGCAGTCGTTGTAACAGGGGATTCATGGGCAAGGATTATCAGTGAAGCTTCGATCCAGCGCGTTTTTGATCTGCCTTCCTTCCGTCTGGCCTCGACTTCCTGTCAGAGTGCTTGGCGCATTTTTTCAATAGGAGGGCTTGTATGGTCCTGACGATGATTTTGCGGCCCGGTCGCTGGGCGTTGGGACGCTTGCGCGTTTCACTGCAGATGGCGGTTGTGGCCGCCGTCGCGGTTGCAGCATTGCTGGCTGTGACTGGATTGGCAGGAACCGGCGCGTCCGATGGGCTGCTGTGTTCGGTGCTTGTGGTCTGTGTGCTGCTTGTGGTGTATCTGATCGCAGCGGTTACGGTTGGGCTCAATGGCGATATCGCGGCGCTGGCACGCGCCATGCAGCAGGCCACGGGAGGCGACTTGCGAGCACGCGCCGCCTTGCGCGGTAGCGGCGAGATGGCGGTGCTTGGGCGGCTGCTTGACGGCATGGTGCTGACTTTGTCGGCCATGGTGGCCGATGTGCGTAGCAACTCGGCACTGGTATCGCATGCCGGTGAAGTGCTGGCCAGTGGCAACAGGGCGCTCGCCGATCGCACCGAGCAACAGGCGGCGAGCCTGGAGCAAACCGCCGCGAGCGTAGAGGAGCTCTCGGGCACCGTGCATAGCAACGCCGAGACGGCCAAGGGGGCCGATGCGCGCGCCAGCCAGGTCAGCCAGGCAGCAGAGCAGGGCGCGAAGGCCATGGCGCGCGCGGTGGAATCGGTCGAAGCGATTCAACAAGGTGCGCGGCGCATGAACGAAATCATCGGCGTGATTGATGGAATTGCTTTTCAGACCAACATCCTCGCGCTCAATGCTGCGGTGGAAGCCGCACGCGCTGGCGAGCAGGGACGGGGCTTTGCCGTGGTGGCCTCGGAAGTGCGCATGTTGGCAGGACGTTCCGGGGAGGCGGCGCGCGAGATCCGCCAATTGATTGGCGCTTCCGTTCAGCAAGTGGAGGCGAGCGCGGGATTGATCCGTGCAGCTGGCGAGAGCATTGCTGGTATGGCGTCGGGCATTCGGTCCGTAGCGCTCACGATGTCGGAGATTGCTACCACGGGGGTGGAGCAAAGCACGGGCCTGTCCGAAATTACCGCTGCGGTCCAGCAACTCGACCAGATCACGCAACAGAACGCACACATGGTCGAGCATGCCGTGGCCCAATCGCTGGCGCTGGGAGAGCGTGCGAGCACGCTGTCGATGGCGGTGTCCCGTTTTCAGCTGCAGCAGGGAACGGCCGAGGAGGCGCGTGCCCTCGTGGAGCGGGCGGCACCCTTGCGAAATACCATGTCGCGTGAGCAGTTTTTGCGAACGATTACCGACAAAAACCAACCCTGGCACGACCGCGACATGTATGTCTTTGCGCTGGACCGTGCGGGGCACTATCTGGCGTTTGGCGGGAACAGCGCCAAGGTGGGAACACGGGTGCAGGATGTGCCGGGTGTGGATGGGGATCGGCTCACAGCCGATATCGTCGCCCAGGCGGAGAGTGCGCCAGGCTGGGTCGAGTACGACTATGTCAACCCCACCTCTGGCAAGGTGCAGACCAAGATGTCTTATGTCTGCCTGGTCGATGACCTGTACGTGGGCTGTGGCGTGTACAAGGCCCTCGTCGGCACCGCCTGAAGCCCGTTCTATGGCGCGCGCTGCGCCCGGGCTCGTGCCAACGCCGCTTCAATGACCGTTTGCTTGGCACGCTCGGCTGTGGCCAGCTCCGGGGGATGGTTGGCTTCGCGCTCCTGCGTAAGTCGCGACTGCCTTGCCCTGTAGCGCGCCTGTGCATGGGCCGCCTGGGTTTCTGACCAAGCGGCCCAGCCTGTGGCCGGGCCGCTGGCCGTTTCCAGCGCGATACAGTCGACCGGGCAGACGGGAACGCACAAGGCGCAGCCCGTGCAGTGTTCGGCCACCACCGTGTGCATGAACTTGTTTGCGCCGACGATGGCATCGGTGGGGCAGGCGGCCAGGCAGAGCGTGCAACCAATGCACCAGTCTTCATCGATCACCGCCAGGCTGCGCGGCTCTTCGATGCCCACGTCCGGATCCAGCGCACGCACGGCCCGCCCGGTGATCGTGGCGAGGCGCTCAATGCCTTCCGCACCGCCTGGGGGACAGCGATTGATGTCTGCCTGGGATTCGGCAATGGCTTGCGCATAGGCCGCGCAATCCGGGTAGCCGCAGCGCGTGCACTGCGTTTGCGGCAAGGCGGCCGCCAAGCGCGCCGCCAGACCGAGCGGCACAGCCATCGTTTCAGGCCTTGTTGCGCGATGCAGGTCGCGTGACGGTGGGCGGAGGGGCGGCTGTGACCACGGTGGCCTTTTCCTGCCCTTCTTCGGGCTGCGGCGCAGGCGCAGCTGCGCCCGTGGCTGCGGTGGGTGTCCCCACCCATCGGGTGACCGGCGCGTTGGCTTGTGTTGCTGCCGGTTTGGCTGCAGCTGCAGTGCCTGGGGTTCCTGGGGTTCCCGGAATGCTCCCATCGGACGTCACCGCTTTTTTCGTCACCGAAGCTGGAAGCGCCTGCGCCTTGCGTGCACGCAAGGCCGGCGCAACGGTTGCAGCAGGCATCGCGTTGGCCGAAGTTGACTTGGCAGCCGATACGGCGGGTGCTGGCTGAGTGGCAGGGGGCGAAATTGGTTTTTTGGTCGCTTGGGCTGCTATGACCACCTTGGCGACTTTGGGCGCTTTGGGCTTGATCTGCTTGCCCGCTGCAACGCGAACGACGGGCTTGGCGCTCTCGCTCGGCGGGACTGCTTGCGCCGACTCGGCGTTGGCTGTGCGTTGGTGCTCAGCGATGAAGTCGCGTACCTTGGGGTACACCGACTCACGCCAGCGGCGACCGCTGAAGATGCCGTAGTGCCCCGCACCCTTGACTTCCATGTGGCGCTGTTCGTTGCCGGGCAGACCGGAGCACAGCCCATGCGCGGCGTGGGTCTGGCCGCTGCCCGAGATGTCGTCGAGCTCGCCTTCCACTGTCAACAGCGCGCCGGCTCGAATATCTTCCGGACGCACGCGTTCCAGCGTTCCGTCGGGGGCGCGCACGTCCCAGGTGCCGTTGACCAGTTTGTACTTCTGGAACACCGTTTCAATGGTTTCGAGGTAATAGTCCGCGTCCATGTCCAGGACCGCGTTGTATTCGTCGTAGAAAGCACGGTGGGCGTCGGTGCTGGTGTCGTCGCCCTTGACCAGGTTCTTGAAGTAGTCGTAATGGTTGCCAGCGTGACGGTCCGGGTTCATTGCAACGAAGCCGGTGTGCTGCAGGAAGCCTGGATAAACACGCCGGCCCTTGCCGGGAAAGCTTGATGGGACGCTGTAGATCACATTGTTTTCAAACCATTCGAAGCTGCGCTTGACAGCCAGATCGTTCACTGCAGTGGGCGATCTGCGGGCGTCAATCGGCCCGCCCATCATGGTCATCGACAAAGGCACCTGCTCGCCGCGACTGGCCATCAGCGATACCGCAGCCAGTACGGGCACCGTAGGTTGGCAGACACTCATCACGTGGCAATTGCCGTACTTGGACTGCAAGTGGCGGATGAAGTCCTCCACGTAATTGACATAGTCGTCCAAATGGAAAGCGCCCGCGTTCAGCGGCACGAGGCGTGCGTTTGTCCAGTCGGTGATGTAGACCTTGTGACCCTGCAGCATGCTGCGCACCGTGTCGCGCAAGAGCGTTGCGTAGTGACCCGACAGCGGCGCGACGATCAGAACCACCGGCTGGGTCTTGAGTTCGCCCAAGGTGGCAGGGTCATCGGAAAACCGCTTGAAACGGCGCAGTTCGCAAAATGGCTTGCGCAGTTCAACGCGTTCGTGGATCGCCACTTCCACCCCGTCGACATCCACCGATGTGATGCCGAATTCGGGCTTTTCATAATCCTTGGCCAGGCGGTACATCAGGTCAAAGCTGGCGGACATGCGCTGTGCAAATGTCGTCTTTTGCAGCGGAAGGTGCGGGTTGCTGTAGAGCTTTGAAGTGGCCAGGGCGTAGTCGGCAAACGGCTCCATGAACGAGCGCTGGGTTTCGTAGATCTGATAAAGCATCGTGATTCCGTTTATGTTGCAGTGCAATATAACAGCACTTCGTCGAGCGCGTGGCCCCGTAGTACTACGCATTGGCAGTCGCTTGCGAGACAGTGGTCCACGGGCAGACTGGTTCTGTTTTAGATCAGATAGCTACCAAAACTGTAGCTAAAAACCTTTTTTGATAAAGCGATAAAGGCCAATTTAGTCTAATTTTTTTCGCGCAGAGCCTGTGCTTGCAGCCAGGCATCGAAACTCGTTCTGGAGACCTTGCGCAAGGCGGGCGCGAAAAGGTTTCGGTCTCCGAGGTACAGACAGTGGCGCATTACCGTATAGGGGTTGAAACTGCCGCCCGGCTGTTGCTCTTCCAGGAACTGGCGGTAGCGCTTGACCGTGCCGATGTGGTTGCGGACCAAATGGTTGAAGCGCGCGCGGGTAATGTCTGGCGCCCAAGCGTGGATGTCGTCAACAAAACCGTCGACCTTGTGCGGCTCGAACTCGAATTCCTTGAAGAAATGCTTGGCAATCTTCAGGAATGTGAAAGCATTCAGTTGGTTGCTTGCAACGTCTCGGCCAAGGCGCGGGGCCGCGTCGGGGGTTCCCGGCTCGACTTCGCTCTCATCGGGCGCCTGGCGAATCTCCAACTCCGTTTCGTCACGAATCTGACGAAATTCCCGATCCGCCAGCTCGAACAGGGCAGCTAGTACGTTGATGCGCCGCTTCAACGGCCCAGGAATGGCCTTTTTGTATTTGATCTTGTGATCCAGCACGCTCCAGGAATCCTGAATCACGGTGCGAATCTGCAATTCGAAAGCGCTGCCCGAGCTGGCCTCGCCGCCGCCTGGCTCGGCGGGGCGCAGATCCAAGTGCAGACCCTTATAGCCAAAAGACGATTCCGTGCCTTCGACGGCGCTCACTTTGTCCGTCATTTCGATGACCTCGAAGTGTTGACGGACCGTGGAAGCCACTTTTTCCAGCTCGTCCTCGTACAGGCAGACGACGCGCAGCCCGATGAGGTCACTCAGGTAATGGCGGATTTCATAGGGCGTGCCACTTTCCTCCAGCGCTGCCCGGTATTTGCGCGAGAACTTGCGCAGGGATTCCTTGGCGTCTTTGACCCGCCATTCGAGCTTGCATCCGGGGACAGCAGACGACAGGATGCGCTGCAATTGACTCGCATAGGCAGCGGCTTCGGCGCGCCATTGGGATTCGTGCTCGGCGTGAAAGCCGAGGAACCGCGCGCGTTCGCGTTCAAAGTCGAGTGTGGGCATGTGTGGGGCTGCCATGAAGCTTGTATTGTGGCCGGCACGCGGGGCATCGCGCTGTCAGATAGTTCCGCAATGAGTGGGCAGTGCATCAATAATGGGCCTCCCTTGTTTTTCTGGCTCTCTTTCTGGCCCCGACGCTTCCTCTCGATGTTCGCGCCGCACTTCTTTCGACGCTTTCGCTCCCAGCAGGGGTATTGGCGCCTTCCCACTCTGGCAGGGCCCGCCATCAGCCTCGTGCTCTTGTCGCTCACGGTGCTTTACTGGCAGGATCAGGGCCGGCAGATGCAAAGCCGGCGCGATGCCGCATTCAACCGCGCGGCCGAGCGCATTGTCGATTCTCTTCAAGACCGGCTGCTGGCGCATGAGATCGTGCTGCGGGGCCTCAAGGGCTATTACGAAGGGTCTGATTCCATTGACCGTGCCGAGTTGCATGCGTACGTCAGTCCGCTGCAGTTGCAGCAAGTGTTGCCGGGCCTGCAGGCCATCGCCTTCGTGGGTCAAGCCACAGCGGGTGAAATGGCGGAACATGAAGCACGCATGCGCGCTCTGGGTATTGCCAACTATGCCGTTCGTCCGCCGGGCCGCCGAGAACAATACCGTCCCTTGATCCTGATCGAACCGCAGACCGAGGACAACCTGCGCGTGGTGGGCGTCGATACCGCCACTGTGCCTGGGGCGCTTGAGGCCCAGAACCGGGCGCGTGATTCCGGGCTCCCGGCGCTTACTGAGGGATTGGTCCTGCGCCAGGACGTAGGCGCAAAAACGACTCCGAGCGTGGTGATGTACCTGCCCATCTACCGTGGTGAAATGCCTACCGGTTCGGTGATGGAGAGAAGGCAAGCCTTGAGGGGTTGGGTCTCTGGCCCTTTTCACGTCAAGGCTTTTGTGGAGGGCATTGGGCGGCTCACTGACGACGCCATGGCGCTCGCCATTTACGACGGCCCGGCAGATCAACCCGCTTCTTTGTTGTACCAATCCGCATCGTTCGTGCCGAACGAGGTGCGTGCGTTTGCGGGCGCTCGCACGATCGAGGCGGCAGGACGCAACTGGACCGTGGTGGTACAGCCTTTGCCGGCCTTCGAACAAGGTTTTGCGGCGCGGGATCGCCATCTGATTGCACTGCTGGCCATCGCGCTGAGCCTGGCCGTCGGCTGGTTCACTTGGTACTTGTCGATGCGGCGTGACGACGCTCTGGCATTGGCAGAAGGCATGACACATGCACTGCGGGGCGCGAGAGATGATTTGCAGGCCACGCTGGATGCCACGCCGGATTGGATGTTTGAGCTCGATGCCGAGGGCCGGGTTCTGCATTGCCACAACGCACCAGAATCTGCGCTGCACGCCCAGGCAACTCAACTTGTCGGGCGCAGTCTTCCCGAAGCTGCTTCGAGCAAAACCGCGTACGGATGCCAGGCGGCCTTGGACGCGGCGGCGTCACGCGGCTATTCCTTTGGCCATGAATTTCAGCTCGTGGTGGATGGCGAGAACCGGTGGTTCGAGCTCTCCGTGGCAAGGAAGAAAGGGACCGAAGGGGTGCAGGGTGTGCGATTCATTGCCCTGCTGCGAGACGTGTCGGAACGAAAGCAGGCGGCCCAGCGCACGCACCGTTTGGCGTATTTCGATCCCCTCACGGAGCTGCCCAATCGGCGCATGCTGCTGGACCGACTGGCACAGGCGCTGGGCGCCGCATCGCACGCGGGTCGCTTCGGCGCGCTGATATTCATGGACCTGGACAACTTCAAGCAGATCAATGATGCTCAGGGTCATTCGGTGGGTGACCAATTGCTGGTGCAAGTTGCGCATCGCCTGATGCAGGCCATGCGCCCGACCGACACTGTGGCCCATATCGGGGGCGATGAATTTGTGATGCTGGTCAGTGACATCTCGGACGAAGTGGATGAGGCAGGCATGCTGGCGCTTCGCCTCGCCGATGGTTTGCGCGAATCTCTGGAGGCACCGTTCAATTTGGGTGGACATGCCTTTGCCAGCACCGCCAGCATCGGATTGACCTTGTTTCCCAAGCAGGGCGAAGGAGTGGAAGACTTGTTGCGCGAGGCGGATACAGCGATGTACCGCGCCAAGGACCTGGGACGCAATCGCATCTGTTTCTTCGAATCCGCCATGCAGACCGACGTCCAGAGGCGACTGACGCTGGAACAGGATTTAAAGGTGGCTTTTGTCGATGCGCAGCTCAGCGCATTCGTTCAGCCCCAGGTCGATTGTGCTGGAACGGTGGTGGGAGGCGAGCTGCTGATGCGCTGGCAGCATCCGCAGCGCGGTGCGGTTTCGCCAACCGAATTCATTGCCGTTGCCGAGGCGTCCGGCCTGATCGTGCGCATGGGCGACTGGATGATCGAGCAGGCCTGCGGCGCGTTGGTGCAACTGGAGGCCGGGGGTGCATTGGTGCCCTTGTCGGTCAACGTCAGCCAACGGCAGTTCCGAGAGGAGGGCTTCGTCGCGCGGGTGCAAACCATGCTCAGCCAGAGCGGTGCCCGTGCCGACCACCTGATCCTGGAAGTGACCGAGAGCCTGTTGGCAGAGCAGATGGAGGAAACCATTGCGCGCATGCGCGAGTTGGTTGCGCTGGGGGTGCGGTTTTCCATTGACGACTTTGGTACCGGGTATTCCAGCCTCGCTTACCTCAAGCGCATGCCCCTGTTCGAACTCAAAATCGACAAGAGCTTTGTGCAGGACACCCCCGCAGACCCGAGCGACACCGCCATTGTCCAGACCATTCTTGCCGTGGCGCGCAACCTGGGCCTGCGCGTGGTGGCAGAAGGGGTCGAAACACAGGCGCAGGCAGATTTTCTGACCACCTGCCAGTGCGACGTGTTGCAGGGTTACCTCTTCGGCCGGCCTGAGCCGCTCGCAGGCTGGGTCGAGCAGCGTGTGGCTTGAGGCGTTGGGTCAAACAGGCTCAGGCTCGTTTGCGACCTTGGCTTGGACCGCCTCCTGAGCGGCCCGAGCGCGCTGCATCACCGCAAGCGCCGACCAGTCCTTGAGGTGATGATCGCTCCATACTTGGCGCCACAAGCGCGCGCCGCGCAGCCCGTGGCGCAGGCCCAGCATATGGCGGGCGATGGAAGGCCAGGGCGTGCCGTAGCGCGCATGTTCGCGTTCCATATAGTCCACCATGGTTTCCTCGATATCCTCGCGTGAGAGTTCCTGCGGCGACGTACCGAAATACAGCGCGTCCCAGCGGGCCAGCCACCAGGGGTTGTGGTAGGCCTCGCGCCCGATCATTGCGCCATCGAGTCCCGCCAGTTGCTCGGCCAGCGCCTCGTCACTCGCCAGACCGCCGTTGATGGCGAAGGTGAGGGCCGGGAAATCGGCCTTCAGTCGATGCACCACCTCGTAGCGCAGCGGGGGAATTTCGCGGTTTTGCTTGGGCGACAAGCCCTCCAGCCAGGCATTGCGTGCATGCACGATGAATACCTTGCAGCCCGCGTCCGCCACTTGGCCGACAAAATCGCGCACGAAACCGTAGCTCTCGTCGCGGCCCAGGCCCACGCGGTGCTTGACTGTCACCGGCACCTGAACCACGTCGCACATGGCCTTGACGCAATCGGCCACAAGGGCTGGCTCCTTCATCAGGCTGGCGCCAAAGGCACCGCGTTGCACGCGTTCGCTGGGGCAGCCGCAATTGAGGTTGATTTCCCGGTAGCCCCACGCTTCTCCGAGTCGCGCGGCACGCGCCAGATCCCCAGGCTCGCAACCACCCAACTGAAGTGCCACGGGCTGCTCCTGTGCATCAAAGCGCAAATGCCGTTCGGTACCGCCATGCAGCACCGCGCCTGCGTTGACCATTTCCGTGTACAGCAGCGCGTGGCGGCTGAGCAGGCGATGGAAATACCGGCAATGGCGATCCGTCCAGTCCATCATCGGGGCAACGGACAGGCGCCATGGGCTAAGTGATTGATTTTTATGAAGAGAGTGCACTGGTAAAACGGGTGACTTCTGCTGATGTGCAATTAATTTTCACATGAATGAGTCGGCAATCAACTTGCCGAATGCTTTGCACTGCGAGTCCGCGGCTCAGAGCCTCTTGCTTTGGATCTCGTCCGCTCCACACAGTTCGACCTCGGCAGGCTAAAATGAATGCAGAGATCTTTACACAAGGGCGAGAAAGGCATGTTGGTTATGACACCGCGAACTAGTTCGGAGAAGTTGGCTGGCCGTTAAGGCCGCTGGTTCGCGCCTGCACGGGATATCACCTCTCACCCAGAAAAGCGCGGAATGGTCCCGCGCTTTTTTGTTTTCGATATGGGAAGCGCAACACGGATCGCCCACAAGATTTGACAAGGATTCCCATGATTCACATCACGCTCCCCGATGGTTCCCAACGCGAATACTCAGGCCCGGTCACCGTGGCCGAGATAGCCGCTTCGATTGGCGCTGGGTTGGCCAAAGCCGCGCTTGCTGGCAAGGTGGGCGACAAGGTCGTTGACACCAGCTACCGAATCGAGAAAGACAGCCCGCTTTCGATCGTGACCGCCAAGGATACCGAGGGCCTGGAAGTGATTCGCCACTCCACGGCCCATTTGCTGGCTTATGCGGTCAAAGAGTTGTTCCCCGAGGCGCAGGTCACGATTGGCCCTGTGATCGAAAACGGTTTTTTCTACGATTTCGCCTACAAGCGGCCCTTTACCCCTGAAGACCTCGAAGCCATTGAAAAGCGCATGGCGCACCTGGCTGGCAAGGACGAACCTGTAACACGGCGCGTGCTGCCGCGCGACGAAGCCGTGGCGTACTTCAAAGCCCTGGGCGAGCACTACAAAGCCGAGATCATTGCCAGTATCCCCAGCAATGAGGATGTCAGCCTGTATCGCGAGGGCAGCTTTGAAGACCTGTGCCGCGGGCCACACGTGCCCAGCACTGGCAAGCTCAAGCACTTCAAGCTGATGAAGGTGGCCGGAGCTTACTGGCGGGGCGATCATCGCAACGAAATGCTGCAGCGCATTTACGGTACCGCCTGGGCCACCAAGGAGGAACTGCAGCAGTACCTCACGATGCTGGAAGAAGCTGAAAAGCGGGACCACCGCAAGCTGGGCCGCGAACTGGATTTGTTCCACATCGATGAACACTCTCCCGGCACCGTGTTCTGGCATCCCAAGGGCTGGACGCTGTGGCAGGAAGTGGAGCAATACATGCGTCGCGTCTACCGCGACAACGGCTATCAGGAAGTCAAAGGCCCCCAGATCCTGGACAAGACGCTTTGGGAAAAGACCGGGCATTGGGACAAGTACCGAGAGAACATGTTCACGACCGAATCGGAAAAGCGTGAATACGCGCTCAAGCCGATGAACTGTCCGGGGCACATCCTGATCTTCAAGCAAGGCATCAAAAGCTACCGGGACCTGCCGCTGCGCTACGGTGAGTTTGGGCAGTGCCACCGCAACGAGCCGACCGGCGGTCTGCACGGCATCATGCGCGTGCGGGCATTCACGCAGGACGACGGGCATATCTTCTGTACCGAGGACCAGATTCAGACGGAAGTGCTGGCCTTCACCCGCCTGCTGCAAGACGTTTACCGCGACTTCGGCTTTGTTCACATCATCTACAAGGTGGCAACCCGCCCCGATGCGCGCATTGGCTCTGACGAAAGCTGGGACAAGGCAGAAACCGCGCTCATCAACAGCCTGGACGCCTCGGGCTGTGCCTATGAAATCTCGCCGGGCGAGGGTGCTTTCTATGGGCCCAAGATCGAATACACACTCAAAGATGCCATTGGGCGGCAGTGGCAATGCGGCACGATCCAGGTGGACTTTTCCATGCCTGAACGCTTGGACGCAGAGTATGTGGGCGAGGACGGCAACCGCCACCGGCCCGTGATGCTGCACCGTGCCATTGTCGGCAGCCTGGAGCGCTTTATCGGCATCTTGATCGAACAGCACGCCGGGGCGTTGCCGGTCTGGCTGGCCCCCGTGCAGGTAGGTGTGCTAAACATTACCGACGCGCAGGCCGATTACTGTCGCGAAATTGCTGAAAAACTGGCCCTAGCGGTGCCGCAGCATCCCTTGCGTGTTGGGCTGGATCTGCGAAACGAGAAGATTACGTATAAAATACGCGAGCATTCGTTGCAAAAGCTGCCCTTTATTCTCGTTGCAGGCGAGAAAGAGCGTGTTGCCGGAGCGGTTGCAGTGCGCGCCCGAGGCAACAAAGATCTCGGAGTGATGCCGATCGATGACTTCATTCGGCTCGTCACCAGCGCAATTGCCGAAAAAGCTTGAGATCAGCAGATATTTTCTTGCTACATCAGCCGGTGTAGCGAAGTTTTGTTGGTCGAAAGTTTCGGACGTCCTACTTAAGAGGTGAGAACCATAGCTACTGAATTTCGTGATCGTCGCCACCGTGAAGAGCGCAAGCACCGCCTGAACCGTGAAATCATGGCCCCTGAAGTCCGCTTGTCGGGCCCGGAAAATGAGCCCCTTGGGGTCGTCAGCCTGATGGAAGCTTTGCGCATGGCGGGCGAGATGGATGTGGATTTGGTGGAAATTGCCGCGACGGCCAACCCGCCGGTGTGTCGCTTGATGGACTATGGCAAGTTCAAGTACATCGAGCAAAAGCGCGCTGCAGAAGCCAAGGCCAAGCAGACGGTCATTGAAATCAAGGAAGTCAAGTTCCGCCCCGGCACCGATGACGGCGACTACAACATCAAGTTGCGCAATATTCGGCGCTTTCTTGCCGAGGGTGACAAGTGCAAGATCACGCTGCGTTTTCGTGGCCGTGAGATTACGCACCAGGAGCTGGGTTTGGCGCTGCTGAACCGCTTGCGCGATGATCTGGGTGACACCATTTTGGTGGAGCAGTTTCCCCGGCTGGAAGGACGCCAGATGATCATGATGATCGCACCGGCACGCAAGAAGACCGCAGCGGCGCGTTCTGCTGAAGCGGCCTCCGGCGCGGATGTCAGTGCTTCCTGAGAGGCGAGTTTTTGAAAAATTGAACTGTCACGGCATGCGTTGCCTTGGCGGTTGAATAGGAAAACCGTTCGCGGAGATCCAATGCTGGCTGAAATGCCTGCAAAAAAGAAGTGTCTCGGGGCCAACAAGCTTGCAAGCTATTTTGCAAACGCCTCACGAGCACAAGCTAAGGAGCATTTTCATGCCCAAAATGAAGACCAAGAGCAGCGCAAAGAAGCGCTTTCGCGTTCGCCCGGGTGGTACCGTCAAGCGCGGTCATGCCTTCAAGCGTCACATCCTGACCAAGAAGACCACCAAGAACAAGCGCCATCTGCGTGGCATCACGGCTGTCCATGAGACCAATATGGGTTCCATGGCGCAGATGCTGCCCTTCGCTGGCCTGTAATTAACGGACGAACAAGGAGTACTCACATGCCTCGCGTCAAACGTGGTGTAACGGCTCACGCCCGTCACAAAAAAGTTCTGGCCCTTGCCAAGGGTTTTCGCGGTCGCCGCGGTAATGTTTTCCGGATCGCCAAACAGGCGGTCATGAAGGCTGGGCAGTATGCCTACCGTGACCGCCGTGCCAAAAAGCGCGTCTTCCGCCGCCTCTGGATTGCCCGTATCAATGCCGGTGCGCGCGAACTGGGTCTGACCTACAGCCAGTTTGCCAACGGCCTGAAAAAGGCATCCATCGAGATCGACCGCAAGATGCTGGCCGATTTGGCTGTGCACGACAAAGCGGCATTTGGCAGCATCGTGGAACAGGTAAAGGCCAAGCTGGCTGCCTGAGTAAACCGCAAATTGCTATTCTATAAATAGCTATTAGCGCAATAACGGCAAGGGCTAGGGCTTGAAAAGGCACTAGCCCTTGTTTTTTTGAAGAGCACTTATGAACGACCTGGATTCCTTGGTTGAGACCGCCCGGCAAGCCTTTGCGGATAGCGCAACGCCCGCCGATCTCGAAAATGCGAAAGCCCAATTTTTGGGCAAATCCGGGCGCATGACCGAGCTTATGAAGGGCATGGCGCAGCTCTCGCCCGAAGAGAAGAAGTCGCGCGGAGCAGCCATCAACCTTGCCAAGCAGGCCATCGAGGCCGCCTTGACGGCGCGCCGCCAGGGCTTGGCCGAGATCGAGTTGCAGTTGCAATTGCAAGCCGAAGCGCTTGACGTGAGCCTACCTGGCCGCCAACGAGGGCAGGGCAGCCTCCACCCCGTCTCTCTCACACTTGAACGCATCGAAGGCATCTTTGGATCCATGGGCTTCGAGGTGGCAGAGGGGCCCGAAATCGAAACGGACTGGTTCAATTTCACGGCGCTCAATACGCCGCAGGACCATCCGGCGCGCTCCATGCACGATACCTTCTACATCGAAGGCGGCAGCGAACAAGCGCCCCACCTGCTGCGCACACACACCAGCCCGATGCAGATCCGGCATGCCATCGCGCATGTCAAGCGCCATCGCGCCGCACTGGACGCTGGCCAGGCAATGCCGGAAATCCGGGTTATCGCCCCTGGGCGAACCTACCGGGTGGATAGCGATGCCACCCACTCGCCCATGTTTCACCAGTGCGAGGGCCTGTGGATCGGCGAGAACGTCAGCTTCAAAGACTTGAAGTACATCTTCACCGCGTTCTGTCGCACCTTCTTTGAGACCGAAGACCTGGTGCTGCGCTTTCGTCCCAGTTTTTTCCCGTTCACTGAACCCAGCGCCGAAATCGACATCCAGTTCCAACAGGGGCCCTTGGCGGGTCGGTGGCTGGAGGTGGCGGGTTCCGGCCAGGTGCATCCCAATGTGGTGCGCAACATGGGATTGGACCCGGAGCGTTTCATCGGTTTCGCTTTTGGTATGGGGTTCGATCGCTTGACCATGCTGCGCTACGGGGTCAACGATCTGCGCCTGTTTTTTGACGGCGACATCCGTTTTCTCTCGCAATTCCAATAAGGCGCTGCGGCCGCCTGTGGCCCTTGACATTGCCCGATGGGGCGACCTAGTGACGAACGAAGAATTTCCCTATGCAATTTCCTGAATCCTGGCTGCGCGAGTTCTGTAATCCGGCCTTGAGCACGTCCGAGCTGGCAGATACCCTGACCATGGCGGGTCTGGAAGTCGAAGAAATGGCGCCTGTCGCACCGCCCTTTGGCGGTGTGGTGGTGGGTGAAATTCGCTCAGCCGTGCAGCATCCTGACGCTGACCGTCTGCGCGTGTGCCAGGTGGATGTCGGCCAAGCTGAGCCGCTGACTATCGTTTGCGGAGCGCCCAATGCCCGCGCAGGCATCAAGGTGCCTTGCGCACTTGTCGGTGCTGAGTTGCCGGCCGGGGAAGATGGAAGGCCTTTTGTCATTCGTGTCGGAAAGCTGCGCGGTGTGGAAAGCCACGGCATGCTGTGTTCCGCCAAAGAACTCAAGCTATCGGACGACCACGGCGGACTGCTTGAACTGCCGGACAACACGCCCGTGGGAGCGGACATCCGCCAAGTCCTGTCGCTCGACGATACCCTTTTCACGCTCAAGCTCACGCCGAATCTTGCGCATTGCCTCAGCGTCTACGGCGTGGCGCGGGAATTGGCCGCACTGACCGGCGCGGCGCTCAAAACGCCAGTTTTCCCGACCGTGGCGGCCCGTATCTCCGACACGCTGCCGGTTCAGATCAGCGCGCCGGATTTGTGCGGACGGTTTTCTGGCCGCATTGTGCGAAGCGTCAACCCCCGTGCCAGCACACCAGCATGGATGATCGAGCGCCTGGCACGCTGCGGTCAGCGCAGTGTTTCACCGCTGGTGGACATCTCAAACTACGTGATGTTCGAGCTGGGCAGGCCCTCGCATATCTTTGACCTGGACAAGATTCACGGCGGGCTGGACGTTCGCTGGGCACGTGTGGGCGAATCGCTGGATCTGCTCAATGGCAGCACGGTGACGCTGGACGCCGAGGTGGGCGTGATTGCAGACGACGCGCAGGTGGAGTCCTTGGCCGGCATCATGGGCGGCCAGGCCACGGCGGTATCGGATGCTACGCAAAATATCTACATTGAGGCCGCGTTCTGGTGGCCGCAGGCTGTGGCGGGGCGCTCGCGCCGGTTTCGTTTTTCCACCGAAGCCGGCCATCGCTTCGAGCGCGGGGTGGACCCGGAGCAAACGGTGGAGCATATTGAACGCATCACCCAGCTCGTTCTCGATATTTGCGGCACCCCAGACTCGGTTTGCGGCCCCGTGAATGACCAAAAGCAGCGTATGCCCGAGCGCGCTGCGGTGCGCTTGCGCATTGCGCGTGCCGCAAAAGTGATTGGCATGCCCGTCTCGCAAGCGCAGTGCGTGCAGGTGCTTGAACGCCTGGGCTTGGAAGTGGTGCAAGCCGAGGGGGAGCTCAGTGTTCGTCCCCCTGCCTATCGTTTCGATCTGGCACATGAGGAGGACCTGATCGAAGAAGTGGCGCGCATCGTCGGTTACGGCCAATTGCCCGATACGCCGCCGCTCGCTCCAGTGACGCCTTTGCTGCGGCCCGAGCGCAAGCGCAGCCCATTTGCGCTCAGGCGCCAGCTTGCGGCGCTGGGCTACCAGGAGACGATCAACTTCAGCTTCGTTGATGCAGCCTGGGAGCGCGAACTTTCCGGCACCATCGATCCGATCCGCCTGTTGAACCCGATTGCAAGCCAAATGGGTGTCATGCGCTCGTCGCTATTAGGTTCTTTGCTACAAGTTTTGAAGTTCAATGCCGATCGCCGCGCCGAGCGCGTGCGCGTCTTTGAGCTGGGCCGCGTATTTTTGCGCGACGCCTTGGTTTCAGATTCCGACACCACGGTTGCGGGTTATCGCCAACCTCAGCGCGTCGCGGGTCTGGCGTTTGGCGCTGCCGATCGCGTCCAATGGGCCACGGCACCCCGCAACGTGGACTTTTTTGATGCCAAAGGCGACGTTGAGGCGCTGCTTGCGCCGCGCAAACCGGTATTCGAGGCGGCTGAACATCCGGCCATGCATCCAGGGCGCTGCGCTCGCATCGTGCTCGATGGCAGCACGGTGGGATTTGTCGGCGAGTTGCACCCCAAATGGCGACAGTCCTGGGGTCTACCACAGGCCCCTGTGCTCTTCGAGCTTGAGCTGGATGCCGTATTGAGCAGGGCGATACCTGAATTCACCTCAGTGGCACGTCACCAATCTGTGGAGCGCGACATTGCTGTGGTGGTTGGCGAGGCCGTGTCGCATGGCCAGCTCATGGCGTCAATCACCTCTGCATTGGATGCCGCATTGCTGCGCGATGCGGTTTTGTTTGACGTCTATCGTCCCAAGGCCCCAAAGGGCGGAGAAATGGCTGCAGCCAGCGCATCGCTCGCGCAAGGTGAAAAGAGCATGGCGATTCGCCTGGTGCTCGGTGGCGACAGTACGTTGACCGACGCACAGATCGACGCGGCCGTGTCGACCGTTGTCGAACAACTGGCTCAGCGCCATGGCGCGCGTTTGCGGGTCTAGGAGACGAACAATGCATCGCGTGGAATTCACTGTCGAGAGCTTGGAGACTCCCGCTCTGACCAAGGCGCAGCTTGCGGACTTGCTGTTTGACCAGATCGGTCTGAACAAGCGAGAGTCCAAAGACATGGTCGATGCTTTTTTTGACCTCATTGCACGCAGCCTGGTCGACGGCGAAGACGTCAAGCTTTCCGGTTTCGGTAATTTTCAGATCCGCACCAAGGCGCCGCGGCCAGGTCGCAACCCGCGCACCGGCGAGGCCATCCCCATCGGTGAGCGCCGCGTCGTTACGTTTCACGCCAGCAGCAAGCTCAAAGAGCAGATTCAAGGTTGACGCCATCGCACGCTTGGGTGTGTGCGTTTTGTAACAACCGTTGGCACAATGCATGCGTCTGCTGTAGGCTTAAAGGTTTACTGCCTTTTCGCGCGCTGCAGCGCAATGTTGTCATGGGCCTTGTGCTTCCCTCCATCCCGGCCAAACGCTATTTCACCATTGGCGAAGTGGCGGATTTGTGCGCGGTCAAGCCGCATGTGCTGCGCTATTGGGAGCAGGAATTCACGCAGCTGCGTCCAATCAAGCGCCGTGGCAATCGCCGCTACTACCAGCACCATGAAGTGTTGATGATCCGCCGCATTCGTGATCTGCTTTACGACCAGGGTTTTACGATCAGCGGTGCGCGCAACCAACTGCAGGAAATTGCTCCTCTTTCCCTCAATGTGCGTGAAGATGTCGTAGAACCTGATGGCGCAAAAGGGTTCGTTGTCGAACTTCCAGACATGGAAGCAGTGCGACGCGAATTGTTTGAAATACGTGGTCTGCTCCTGTCTGCGGTGTGATTTGGACTTATAATCTAAGGCTTGTCGGCGTGTGGCGCAGCCTGGTAGCGCACTTGCATGGGGTGCAAGGGGTCGAAGGTTCGAATCCTTTCACGCCGACCATTTATTCGATCAGAGACACGGGTTACAACAGCGATGTTGTAGCCCGTTTTTTATTTCTGCTGCCTTGGTTGCGCCGACAGGTGCCGAGGCATGAGGAGTCCGCTCATGGACAAGCATTACCTTACGACGCTTTTTTCTCCTGAATCGATTGTTGTTTTTGCCGGCAACGAAGAGCGCGCGGGCAGCCAGACGGTGCAGGGACACGCCTTGCGAGAGTCCCTTCGCACGCAACGCTTCAGCGGCAAGCTGGTCTTTGTCGACATCGAGACCACGGGCACGTTGGCCGATCTGGCGCAGACGCGTGCCGATCTGGCCATCATTGCACTGCCTGCGACAGATGTCGCCGCAGCGCTGGAACTGGCCGGCCGCATGGCCTGCCGCGCCGCGCTCGTGATCTCCAGCGGCATCGGGGCCGACGAAGCGTCGGGACTTGCCAAGATCGCGCAGCGCGAAGGCGTCTATCTGCTCGGCCCCAATTCCCTCGGGTTTCAGCGCCCGGCGCTGGGTCTCAATGCCAGCGTGGCCGGGCCGCTGGCGCGCCAGGGTTCGCTGGCGCTGGTTTCGCAGTCCGGCGCACTCACGGCCTCGATTCTGGACTGGGCCGACAACAATGCCGTGGGCTTTTCCTCGGTGATCTCGCTCGGACCCAACACGGCGGTTGATATCTCGCATGTGCTGGACTATCTGGCCAGTGATCCACAGACGCACAGCATTGTTGTGTATCTCGAAGGCATTTCCAACGCGCGCAGCTTCATGAGCGCACTGCGCTCCGCTGCCAACGCCAAGCCGGTGGTGGTGCTCAAGTCCGGCAGAAAGCCGGCGGGCAATGCGGCGGCGCAGACACACAGCGGCGCCATTGTGGGCAGCGACGACGTGTTTGATGCAGCGCTTGCACGGGCTGGAGCAGTGCGCGTTCGCTCCTTTGTCGAGTTGTTCTCTGCCGCCAAATGCCTGGCGTCACGCTATCGCCCAGTCGGGCGGCGCCTGGCGGTGGTGACCAATGGCGGCGGACCAGGCGTGTTGGCAGCCGACTGGATCAATGAAATTTTTCTCGATCTCGGGCGCTTGTCGGTGGAATCGGTGGCCGCCCTGCAACCGCAGCTGCCGCCACTGGCTTCCTTGATCGATCTGATCGATCTTTCGGAAGAAGCGGGCCCAGAACATTTTCGGATTGCCGTAGAGACGGCAAGCCGCGATCGCCAGATCGATGGCGTTCTGGCCATCTATTCGCCGAAAGCAGGCATAGACGCCACGCAAGTGGCTCGCGCGCTGGCCGATGTGAAACGAAAAATGAGCAAACCGCTGCTCTCTTGCTGGATGGGCGACACCTCGGTGGTGCCAGCGCGCGCTGTCCTGCTTGAAGCGGCCATTCCCAGCTTTCGCACGCCTGAGGCGGCCGTGGGAGCCTTTGGGAATATCGCGTCGTTCTACCAAAACCAGCAGCTTTTGCTGCAAACCCCGCCACCGCTCTCGAACCTGGCCAAACCTGATATTGAGGGTGCCCGCCTGGTGATTGAGGGTGTGCTGGCCGAGCGGCGCAAGGTACTCACAGAGATGGAATCCAAGACGCTGCTTGCAGCGTTTCACATTCCCGTCACCAACACCATTCTTGCGCGCAGTCCCACCGAAGCCATGATGATTGCGACGCAGCTCGGGTTTCCGGTGGCGCTGAAGATCGATTCGCCCGATGTCAGTCACAAATCCGACGTGCAGGGCGTGGCGCTCAACATCATGAGTGGGGCCAGCGCGCGAGACATTTACACCGACATGGTGCAAAGAGTGACCCAGCTCCTGCCGCAGGCGCGGATCAACGGCGTCACGGTTCAGAAAATGGCACGCGCATCGCGCGGGCGAGAAATCTGCATTGGCCTGGTGACCGACGACCCGTTCGGCCCGGTGATCACCTTTGGCGCAGGTGGCACCATGATCGAATTGATTGACGATCGTGCGATGGAGCTCCCGCCCTTGAACCTGTTTCTGGCGCGCCGACTGATTGAGCGCGCGCGCGTCGCAGAAACACTTGACGCATGGCGAGGAGCCGTTGCGGTGGATCGCAATGCGCTGGAACAGGTCCTGCTGCGCGTCTCAGAAATGGTGTGCGAACTGCCGCAATTGCGCGAGATGGACATCAACCCTTTGATCGTCGATGAATTTGGCGTCGTGGCGGTAGACGCGCGCATCGTTGTCGACCATGCACCCAGCCAGAACTCCGGCGCAGCGCAGTACGGCCATCTGGCGATCCTGCCTTATCCGGCACGGTTCCGCCAGGTCTGGCCGCTCAGCGGTGGGGGCGAATACACGGTGCGCCCGGTGCGCCCCGACGATGCCCAAATGCTGCAGGCCCTGGTGCAAAGCCTGTCGCCGCAAAGCCGATATTTCCGTTACATCTCTTCCATGAAGCAGCTTCCTCCGAGCATGCTGGCGCGGTTTACCTTGATCGACTATGACCGCGAGATGGCTCTGGTGGCCATTTTGAAGGAACGCACTCCAGGCGCAGACGGCGAACTGGTCGCGACGGAGCGCATCGTGGGCGTGTCGCGCTACATCACGAACCCTGATCGCAGCAGTTGTGAATTTGCGTTGGTAGTCGCTGACGATTTCAGCGGGCGGGGCCTGGGTTCTCGCTTGATGCTTAGCATCATGGAAGTCGCGCGCGAGCGCGGTCTGAGCGAGATGGAGGGCCTCGTCCTGGCCAACAACCCCGGCATGCTCAAGCTGATGCGAAGCCTGGGATTCTCGGCCAAGTCCTTTCCAGAAGACCCCGACTTCAAGCTCGTCACGCACGCACTCTGAGCGGACGTTTGTCTTCAGCCAATCGTCATGAGGCTGGCGTTCCCGCCTGCCGCTGCCGTGTTCACGCTCAGCGAACGCTCCAGCACGAGGCGATCCAGGACAATGTTTGCCTCGCCGGGGACCAGACCTTGCAAGCTGACGATGGCTCCCGGCCGCAATGCCAAGGCTTCGCAGCTCGCTTGCAATTGTGTCGCCGAGCCGTGCTGGAGCACAGCGTCCAGCCCCGGTGCCTGCAGCACGCCAGCGGCAAGGATATCGATCCGCTGATGGACCGCTGCTGGTATTTGCGTGTGCAGGCGCGCCGCCATGTCGCCTTGCCATAGCGCCTTGGAGCCCACCGCGAGCACGGCGGCAAGCTGAGTGAGCAAATCGTCCTCGCTCGCTGCCAAGCAGCCGATATGCGGGCGCGGCAACACCGTATACACATTGCGCTCGCCGGTGGGGCCAGGCAATGTTTGTGAAATACCAGCGGGCGAGTGGGCGGCAAAACGACTGCAAGTCTCTGCCAGTGCGCCGCGGCCGGTGTCTTTGGCCCATGTTTGCAGGGCTTGCAGCGCAGCATTTGGTGCCGGTGCGGCTTCTGGTTCGCTCCCGGTCAGCAGGCTACGTAAGTCGGCACAGGCGTGTGCACTGAGACGGCGCAGGTACAGCGGCCCGCCCGCCTTGGGGCCGGTTCCCGATAAACCTTCGCCGCCAAACGGCTGCACGCCCACCACGGCGCCTACCATGTTGCGATTCACGTAGGCATTGCCCGCGTGCGCGCTCGCCAGGATTTGGGCAATGGTTTCATCGATGCGTGTGTGCACGCCGAGGGTCAGGCCGTAGCCGGTGGCGTTGATGTCTTCAAGCAGCTTGGGCATGCCAGTACGTGCGTAGCGCAGCACATGCAGCACCGGGCCAAAGACTTCCCGTTCCAGCTGATCCATGCGTTCAATTTCAATCAGCGTTGGCGGCACAAAAGTCCCTGGGCCGACGCGGGCAGGGTCGTGGGCCTGGAAGACGTTGCACCCGCGCGCTCGCATGGCCTCGATGTGGCTCAGAATGCCGGCTTGGGCCTCGGCGTCAATCACTGGCCCCACGTCGGTGGCAAGGCGTGACGGATTGCCCAGTTGCAGTTCCTGCATGGCGCCGCGCAGCATAGGAAGCACGTGGGCGGCCGCGTCTTCCTGGATGCACAGCACGCGCAGTGCCGAGCAGCGCTGACCAGCACTGTCGAAGGCCGAGGCCACAATGTCTACTACTGCCTGCTCCGCGAGGGCAGAAGAATCCACAATCATCGCGTTCTGTCCACCGGTTTCTGCAATCAGTGTCACGGGCCGGCCCTGAGTGTCCAGGCGGCCCGACAGGCTGCGCTGAATTGCCCGCGCCACCTGCGTCGAACCAGTGAAGACCACGCCCATCACGCGTGCGTCAGCCACCAGACTGGCGCCCACCGTCTCCCCCTGCCCAGGAAGAAGTTGCAGCGCGGCGCGGGGCACGCCTGCCTGCCACAAAAGTCGCACGGCGTGTGCAGCAATCAAGGGGGTCTGCTCCGCAGGTTTGGCCAGAACCCGGTTCCCTGCCGCCAGAGCGGCCGAAATCTGGCCCACGAAGATGGCGAGCGGAAAATTCCAGGGGCTGATGCACACCACCGCGCCCAGCGCAGGCGATGGTGCAGCCACCACGGTGGCACTGGCTTGCTGCGCGTAATAGCGCAGAAAATCCACGGCCTCGCGCACCTCGGCAATGGCGTTGGATGCGCTTTTGCCCGCTTCGCGAATCAGCAATGCGATCAGCCTGGGCATTTGCGCCTGCAGCAAATCGGCAGCCCGAAGCAGGGCTTGCGCGCGCTCCACGGGCGCGGTCTCGGTCCAGGCCAAACCGTCGCTGTACGCCAGGGCGAGGGCCTGGTCCACGTCCTGCAAGTCGGCTTCCTGAATTTCGCCCACCAGATCTGTGCTGTCTGCGGGGTTGCGCACGGGGTGCATCGGGCCGGGTGCTGCGTCGCAAGCGAGCATCGGTCCAGCCTGCCAGCGCTGCTGTCGCGACTCTTCGAGCGCGTGTTCGATCTCGGCCAGCACCGGCTCACTGGCAAGATCCAGCCCCGCCGAATTGCGTCGCGTCTCTCCGTACAGCGCCAATGGGTGGGCGATGCGTGGATGCGGCAGCGCAGCCGCGCCTTCCAGTGCGGTTGCTGCATCCACGACTTCCACCGGGTCTCGCACCAGTTCGTCCAACGCAATGCTCTCGTCGGCGATGCGGTTCACGAAGGAGGTATTGGCGCCGTTTTCAAGCAGGCGGCGCACCAGGTAGGCCAGCAGGGTCTCGTGCGTGCCCACGGGGGCGTAGACGCGGCATGGACGTCCCAGGCCGCCGTCGGCCACCGGGCGCACCACCTGTTCGTACAGGGGCTCGCCCATCCCGTGCAGACACTGGAACTCGTATTGGCCGGGGTGGTACGTGGCCGGCTCGGCGATTTCATAAATGGCGGCCAGCGTATGTGCGTTGTGGGTAGCAAACTGCGGGTACACCGCCTCCGGCGCTGCCAGAAGCTTGCGTGCGCAGGCGATGTAGGAGACGTCTGTATGCGCTTTGCGCGTGTAGACCGGGAAGTCGCTCAGGCCATCGACCTGGGCGCGCTTGATTTCGCTGTCCCAATAAGCGCCTTTGACGAGGCGAACCATCAGGCGGCGCCCGCTTCGCTGCGCCAGCGCAATGACTTCGTCAATGACCGCAGGGCAGCGCTTCTGGTAGGCCTGAATTACAAAGCCCAGCCCGTTCCAGTCTTCCAATGCCTTTTCATGGCAGAGGCGTTCGAGCAGCTCCAGCGAGAGCTCCAGCCGTTCGGTCTCTTCCGCATCAATGTTCAGGCCAATGTCGTATTGGCGTGCCAGCGTGGCCAGTGACACCAGCGTGGGATACAGCTCGGCATGGACGCGAGCGCTTTGCGCCCGTGCATAGCGTGGGTGCAATGCAGACAGTTTGATCGAAATGCCCGGCCCCGCGTAAATGCCGCGTCCATTCGAGGCGCGGCCAATGGCGTGGATCGCGGCTTCGTAGGAGTGCACATAGCGCTCGGCATCGCGCTGCGTCAGCGCCGCTTCGCCCAGCATGTCGTAGGAGAAGCGAAAACCTGCCGCTTCGCGTATGCGCGCATTGGCGAGCGCCTGGGCAATGGTTTCGCCGGTGACGAACTGCTCGCCCATCATGCGCATTGCCATGTCCACGCTCTTGCGAATGAGGGGCTCGCCCCCCTTGGCGGTCAATCGCGCCAACAGCGAGGAGAGCGATTTTTCGCTGTGCGTGGCTACCAGCTTGCCCGTCAACAGCAAACCCCAGGTGGCTGCGTTGACAAACAGCGAGGGGCTCTTGCCCAGGTGCGCTTCCCATTGGCCGCTGCCGATCTTGTCGCGGATCAGTGCGTCGCGCGTCGCCTTGTCCGGAATGCGCAGCAGGGCTTCGGCCAGGCACATCAGGGCCACGCCTTCTTGCGATGAGAGCGAAAACTCCTGCAGCAGGCTTTGCACCAGGCCGGCGCGCCCAGCGCCGCTCTTGCGCTCGCGCAAGGCGCCGGCCAGGCGGCGCGCGAGCGCATGGATGCGCTGCGCCGTGGGTGCATCGCTGCGCGCCAAGGCCAGCAGCGGGGCCAGAGCGGCCGGTTCGGGCATGCGGCACAAGGTCTGTAGCGCGCTGCGCTGGAGCTTGCCATGGAAGGCGCTGGGGGCAAAGGCAAGAGATTCGGACGTGGGGGACATGGCGGGGTCTTTGCAATGAACGGACGATGGCGCATCATGCGGGACTCTAGAGAAAATTTAAATCTGAAAAAATTATCGAAAACAGAATGAAATCCTGAAATGAGTGAAGATTCAAGAAATATTGACAGAATTGATCTGAAAATTCTTTCGATCCTCCAGGAAGACGGGCGCATTTCGAACCTGAAGCTTTCCGAGCAGGTGGGCTTGTCGCCCACGGCGGTTCTGGGGCGCGTGCAAAGGCTCTCGCGCGAAGCTTATGTGCTGGGCTACGAGGCGCGTCTCAACCCTTTGAAACTCGGTGCAGCGATGCTGGTGTTCGTGGAGGTGCTGCTCGATCGCACCACCCCCAATGTGTTTGAGCAGTTCAACGCTGCAGTGCAGGTGCGCCCGGAAATCATGGAATGCCATATGGTGGCCGGCGGGTTCGACTACTTGCTCAAGACGCGCACGGCCGACATGAATGCCTACCGCGCCTTTGCCGGCGCCGTGCTGTGGCAGCTGCCAGGCGTGCGTGAGACGCGCACCTATGCGGTGATGGAGGAGGTCAAGCATTCCACGCGCCTGCCCTTGCCTTGAGCGCATCACACGCAGAACATGCTTGCATAATGGTCAGCAACGCAACACGCTGAGGAGAACCCCATGCACTTCCTAAGGACAGCGGCCGTTTTGTTTGCGGCTGCAGCGCTTGGTCAGGCGGCCAATGCAGCCTGCTATCTCGTCTATGCGCCCGACGGAACGGTGGTGTACCGGTCGTTGCAATCGCCGGTGGATCTTTCCAGCCCCCTGCATCTGACGCTGCCGCAGGCCGCTCCGGGGGGGCGCCTTGTCTTTGCGCTGGACAACAACGGCTGCGAACTGGAGGTGCACAAGCTCGATACGCTGCACAGCCTGTCCAAGCCCATGGTGGGTGACACCCACCCGACGCGGCGCACACGCAAGGCGCGCGGCGCCTGAATTGGGCGCGGCGACAAATTCAAGCGGGCAGGCCTGAGACAATCGGGCCATGAGTGAAGAGATTGAAATCACGCCCGCCGTGGCGTCCAATTGGCTGAGCGTAGAGTCGCTGAACCTAGATGCCCAGGGCGTCGCCCGCCGGCCCGATGGCAAGGTGGTGTTCATTGAGGGCGCGTTGCCGTTCGAGCAGGTCAGTGCCCATGCGTACCGAAGCAAAAACAACTGGGAACAAGCCAGTCTGACGGCTATCCACGTCGAATCGTCCCAGCGCGTACGGCCCGGCTGCCCACACTTCGGTTTGCATGAGGGCGCCTGTGGGGGCTGCAAGATGCAGCATCTTCACCCCGCCGCCCAGGTGGCCGTCAAGCAGCGGGTGCTGGAAGACAACCTTTGGCATCTGGGCAAGATCAAGCCGGAAACCGTTCTGCGGCCGATTGAAGGTCCCGCCTGGGGCTACCGTTACCGTGCCCGGCTTTCGGTGCGCTACGTGGTGAAAAAAGGCGAGGTGTTGGTGGGTTTTCACGAGCGCAAGAGCCGCTACGTGGCCGACATGCGCGTTTGCCCGGTGCTGCCCGAGCATGTGAGCCGCATGCTGCTGCCGCTGCGCGCGCTGATCGCTTCCATGGACGCGCGCGACACCCTTCCGCAGATTGAGCTGGCCTGTGGCGATACGGTGACCGCCATGGTGCTGCGCCACCTGGAGCCGCTCTCGCCGGCCGACCTCGAGCGCCTGCGCAGCTTTGCCGCCGAACAAGGTGTGCAGTGGTGGCTGCAATCCAAGGGGCCCGACACGGTGCGCCTGCTCGATACCGAGGGCCCCGTGCTTTCGTACACGCTGCCCGAATTCGGCATCACCATGCCGTTCAAGCCGACCGATTTCACCCAGGTGAACCCGCATATCAACCGCGTGCTGGTCGCGCGAGCGCTGCGGTTGCTGGACGTGCGGCCCCATGAGCGGGTCATCGACTGGTTTTGCGGGCTCGGTAACTTCACCCTGCCGCTGGCCACTCAGGCGCGCGAGGTGCTGGGCATTGAGGGCAGCGAGGCCTTGGTGGCACGTTCGCGCGAAAACTATGAGTCAAATCAGGCTCTAGCGCTTGATGGTAAATCGTTATCAGCTACTATTTTTGTAGCTAGAAACCTGTTTGAGATGACGTCGGAGATGCTGGTGCAGGACGGCGCCGCCGACAAATGGCTGGTGGATCCGCCGCGCGAGGGGGCTTTCGCACTCGCCAAGGCGCTGGCCGACATCGAGCAGGCACGCATCGGCGCCGATGGAGCGCCGGCATTGCCTGCGGGTGCAGAAGCTTGGACCCCACCGCGCCGCATCGTTTACGTCAGCTGCAACCCCGCGACGCTGGCGCGCGACGCCGGACTGCTGGTGCACCTGGCAGGCTACCGCTGCACGGCGGCTGGGATGATCAACATGTTTCCCCACACGGCTCATGTGGAGAGCATGGCGGTGTTCGAACGAGACGCGGGCTGAGCCACGACTCGGGGATGATTATTTTTCCTGGGCGGAAGGGGCTTCTGCTGCAGAAGCAGGAATCCCCTCGATCTTGTTCTCGCGCATGTAGCCGTCCATGTCTTTCCATCCGGCGAATACCGCCGCCTTGGAGGCTTTGGGGTTCAGCGCATAGCAATCTTCGATGCCCCGCAGCGCATAGCGACAGGCACCGCCAATGGCCTTGGCTTCGTCCTCGCGCTGAGCGATTTTTGGATCGGGCCCCAGGCCCGGAATATCGCAGGCACCAAGCAGCGACAGCAAAGCCAATGCAAATAAAACGCGGAAGCGGGGCAGAGAAATCGATCGCATGCTGTTCATATCGGCGCCAGCGCGCATTGCTTGAGCTTCAGACGCAACAAAGGCCCCGCACAGGGGCCTTTTGATGCGCGGGTGCCGACGAGCAAATCAGTCGTTGTCGCCGCCCATGATACCGAGCAGCATCAGCAGGCTCTGGAATACGTTGAAGAGATCCAGATACAAAGCCAGCGTCGCGCTGATGTAGTTGGTTTCGCCGCCGTCCAGGATGCGCTTCAAGTCGTACAGCATGTAAACGCTGAAGACGCCAATGGCCGCCACCGAAATCGCCATCATGCCAGCCGTGGAGCCGACAAACACATTGATGACGGCGCCTACGACGATCACCATGGCGCCGACAAACAGCCACTTGCCCATGCCGGACAGGTCGCGTTTGATCACCGTGGCGAGGCTGGCCATGACGAAAAACACTCCCGCCGTCCCGGCAAACGCCGTCATGATCAGTTCGCTGCCATTGGAGAAACCCAGCACCATGCCGATCATGCGCGAGAGCATCAGGCCCATGAAGAAGGTGAAACCCAGCAGCACCGGCACGCCAGTGGCCGAGTTCTTGGTTTTTTCGATGGCGTACATGAAACCAAACGCGCCGCCGAGGAAAACGATGAGCCCCAGACCGCCACTCAGCGACCGGGTAATGCCGGTGGCCACGCCAATCCAGGCGCCAAGCACCGTGGGCAGCAGGCTCAGGGCCAGCAGCCAATAAGTATTGCGCAGCACCTTGTGGCGCTGCTCTTGCGATACGCCGTAGCCGTTGCCCGCAGAGGAGGGGAAGGGGGTAACCCGTTCGTTCATTGCTGTTTCTCCAGAGTGGCCCGCACGGTGCGGGTGCATTGCATTCTAGTTGGAGGCCCGGGATTCAATTGCAAGGCCATTGCAAGGCCATGCGGTCTGACGGACGCAGTGGCCTCGTTTAGGTCATGATTCTTTCGACTCCGGTTTGGTTCCCCCGCGCGGCCCGTGCCGCTATGCTCAAACGCTTTGGCACGGCAGCCGGCCGGGCCTGCACACCTTTGGAATCTTGCATGAAAACCACCACCGAACTTGAACTCGCAGACATCCGCAAAATTGCTTCTGCGGCAGAAGCCGAAGCCACGGCCAATGGCTGGGCAGTGACGATCGCCATCGTGGATGCTGGCGGCCACCTGCTGTGGCTGCAGCGCCTCGATGGCGCGGCGCCGGTCTCGGCGCACATCGCACCCGGCAAGGCTCGCACAGCGGCCCTGGGACGGCGCGAGAGCAAAACTTACGAAGACATGGTCAATGGGGGCCGCGTGTCGTTTTTGAGCGCGCCTGGCATCGAGGCCCTGCTCGAAGGCGGCGTTCCCATCATGCACGCCGGGCAATGCGTGGGCGCGGTGGGCGTTAGCGGCGTGAAATCGAACGAAGACGTGCAGATTGCCCGCGCCGGGATCGCAGCGCTGGGCTGAGGCGCAGCGGGGAAATCATGGGGGTAAAAAACGGCCTGGCTACAAGGGCGTCGCCCTTTGGCTGGCCAAAAACGACATGTGCCCCACGGCACGGGAGTCGCCCCACGATGAAACTATTTGGTCAGAATGAGTTTGCCCTGGCGCGTGGTCTGCAATTGATAGCAAGACCCGTTGTGGGCAATGTGCACGCGCTTGCCACCTTGCAGCAGATCCGCGCTTTGCCACGTGAAGCACGGCGCTGTGCTGTTCGAGCAAACCGGGCCGGCCGTCTGCGCGGCAGCGCCGTCCTGAGGACTCGCGGCGACGCAAGCAAGAGACGACGAGGTGGCGGTGGTCAGCGGTACAGGCATATTGCATATGATATTGATTCGCATTTAACGAGTCAAGCATTTCTTTGCCTTTTGGCTGCCGGCAAGTGCGCATGCGCAGCACCCAAGGAGGCAGTGGCGCGCTACGGCTTGGGCTCGGTCACAAAGCCGATCTTGCGGATTCCTGCCCGCTGCGCTGTCGCCATGGCCTGCGCTACACGCTCATAGCGAACGTTCTTGTCGCCGCTCAGGTGCAGTTCGGGCGGTGGCGTTTGCGCTGCGGCAAGCTGCAGGCGATCCGCCAGGGCGTCATCGCTGATCGCACTGCCGTCGAGTGCATAACTGCCATCGGCTTGCACCGACAGGCGCAGGGTTTCAGGCTTGATCTGTTCGGGCTGCACACTGGCCTGCGGCAAATCCACGCTGACCGAGTGTTTCATGACCGGCACGGTAATGATGAAGATGATGAGCAGCACCAGCATGACATCCACCAGTGGCGTCATGTTGATTTCATTCATCACCTCGTCGGTGTCGTCCTGGGTGCCAAAAGCCATGGTCAGGCGCCCTTCTTGAGGGGTCGCACGTTGCTGCCGCCATCGCCGTTCGAAATACGGGCTCCGGTGACGAAGTAGGCATGCAGGTCATGGGCGAAGCTGTTCATGCGCACCAGGATGAACTTGTTGCCGCGCACCAGCGCGTTGTAGCCCAGCACCGCGGGGATGGCCACCGCCAAACCCAACGCGGTCATGATCAGCGCTTCGCCCACCGGGCCGGCGACTTTGTCGATGGTCGATTGCCCCGAGGTGCCGATGGCAATCAAGGCGTGGTAGATGCCCCAGACCGTGCCAAACAGGCCCAGAAAAGGCGCGGTGGAACCCACCGAAGCGAGGATGGCCAGGCCGGACTGCAGACGCGCGGTGAATTCATCGATGCTGTTGCGCAGGCTGCCGGTGACCCAGTCGCTCACGTCGAGGCTCTCATGCAGCTGTCCCTTGGTATTGCGGTGGTGTGCCGTGGCCTCGCGCCCTTCGATGGCTAGCGCGCGAAACGGGTTGGCCGGGTCGTTGCCCAAAGTGGTGAGCGCCCCAGCAAAGTCGTCGCTGTGCCAGAACGTCTGCACCGCCCGGGCGTTGCGCTTGAAGCGCACGATGTCCAGGGCCTTGAGGACGATAACGGCCCAGGTGGCCAGCGACATCAGAAGCAGCAGCAGCGCGACGCCGCGCGTGATCAGGTCCCCCTGGTTCCAGAGGTTGGCCAAGCCGAATTGCGATTCCATGAAAACTCCTGAAGATCCGTAAATTATTCGAGAACGAAGTTGATCGGCACGAGGTACCACATGGCCTCGGGCGTGCCATTGCGCTTGCCTGGCACGAAACGCCAGCGCAGCACCGTGTCGTGCGCCTGGCGGTCCAGCCGCTCGTAGCCGCTCGACTGTTTGATTTCCACCTGTTCCGGCAGGCCCTCGGCGCTGATGAGCACGCGCAGCAGCACCTTGCCCTGTTCCCCCATGCGTTTGCTGATGGATGGATACGTGGGCGACGGGTTTTTAAGATAAGCCGCGTTGCTCGATGGCAGTTCAATGCGCGGTGTCGCGGGCGCAGCCGCAGGGGCGGGCGCAGCCGGGGCTGCGCTGACGGGCGCCGCCACCGGCGAACGGACCGCCGGTGCATTCGGCGCGTCCTCGGCATTGACCATCGGTGCAGGCGTGGGCTCAGGAGCGCGCACGGGCGTCGGCCTGGGCTGCGGAGCCGGTTTGGCCACCCGCGGCGTCGGGACGGGCGGGGGCGGAGTCGGTACCACGCGTTTGGGGGGCGGTGGGGCAGGAGGCGCCGGGGGTGCAACAAACTCGCTGAGCAACACCGCAGGAACGATGACTTCCTCCGGCTGCCGGTGGCTCAGCGCGCCTTGCAGCGCCCACAAGGCGGCGCCGTGCGCAAGAGCAATGCCGACCACGACTGCGGCATTGCGTTTGCCCTGGGGCACTGGAAGGAACAGATCAGAAGACATCAAAAAAATAGCTGCCAGCGCACACAAAATCTGCGCTGGCAGCCGATTGGACTACAAATTCAGCGCTTGAAAATCCAGGGCAGTGCGAGGCCGATGGCGATCAGCGATAAACCCAGTGCCCAGACCAGCATGGGGCGCTCTCAGGCGGCGCAGGCGCAGGTGCTGCCACCCTCGCTTGTGCAGGCAACCACCGCGTCGTTCCGCAGTGCCGCCACCGGGCTGCTGGCGCTGCATTGTGCAACCACGTCGCGCGCGCAGCTTTCGCACTGGCCGCACTGGGTGGCAACGCCGAGTTCCCATTGGATTTCGTCAAAACCCATCCCGGCCCGGGCATGGCGGGCAATTTCGCGATCAGAAATTCGGCGGCAGACGCAGACGATCATGGCAACAATTGGCAGGGCCGTGGGTGGAGAAGCAGGTTTGATTATAAATGCGAATAGGTTGCATTAACAATTTATTTTGTATCTTTCCTTTGGTCTGTGAGCCACCGGCTCAGCGAGGCGAATCGAGTGACGCGCGCGATATGTCGGCCAGCGTGGCGCAGCCGCTCAGCGCCATGCAGGCTTCGAGTTCGTCGCGCAGCAAGCGCAGCACATGGGCCACGCCGGCGGCGCCGGCGTTGGCCAGACCCCAGAGAGCCGGGCGGCCAATGAGGACGGCGCTCGCACCGAGCGCCAGGGCCTTGAATACGTCCGTGCCACGGCGCAGACCCCCGTCCACCAGCAGGGGCAGGGCGCCGCCCACCGCGTCGGCCATGCGGGGCAGGGCGCGCGCGGTGCTCACGGCGGTGTCCAGCGTGCGGCCACCATGGTTGGAAACGATCAGGCCGGCCACGCCTTGGGCAAGTGCGAGGCGAGCATCTTCGGGATGCAGCACGCCTTTGAGCAGCACCGGCAGTTGCGTCTGCGCCTGCAGCCAGGCGATGTCGTCCCAAGTCGGCGCGTGGCGCAGCAAACCGTCAAACAGTGCGCTGTGCCCCGGCGCTGCCTGCACCTGGGAAGGGGGTGCCATGCGGGCGAGGTTCACGGCCTGCACCTCGGGCGGCAAGGAAAAGCCGGCGCGGCGTTCACGGTCGCGCACGCCGCTGGTGGGCGCATCGACGGTGACCACCAGAGCCTCGAAGCCCGCCGTTTCGGCGCGGCGGGCGAGTTCGCGCACCAGGGCGCGATCGTGCTGCAGGTAGAGCTGCAGCCACAGCGGTCCGGCGCCGGGATCGCCGTGCATCGCCGCTGCCACGTCTTCCAAAGGCGAGCTTGCCTGCATGCTCAGCACCATGCCCGCGCCCAGTGCGGCTGCGGCGTAGGCGCTGGCGATTTCGCCATCCGGGTGCACCAGTCGCTGGTAGGCCACAGGCGCCAGCAGGATGGGATGGGCCAGCGCGCGGCCCAGCAGCGTGCAGCGGGTGTGGCCACCGGCCAAGGGACGCAGCACGCGCGGCACCAGCGCCAGTTCGTCCCAGGCACTGCGGTTGGCGCGCAGCGTGATTTCATCACCCGCGCCGCCGCTGAAGTAGGCCCAGGCATTGGCGTCAAGCTGCCGCTGCGCGCTGCGCTCGTGATCGGCCAGAGTAAAGATATCAGGCGCTACGCGCTGGTGAACGGGGATGGGAGGAGAAGTTTTGAACAAAAATGGCCTCTAGCGCTTACTGGTATTGCGTTAGCAGCTATCAAATTAGAATAACTGTCGGGCGAAAAACCTATGCGTCCGCCCACATGCGCAGCAGGTTGTGGTAGCTGCCGGTCAGGCCCACCACAGCGCTGTCGCTCTCACCCACACGCTGGCGCAGCCGCAGCAAATCCATGTCCATGGCGAACAGCAGCTCGCGCTGCTCGGTGCTGCGGACCATGCTTTGCACCCAGAAAAAGCTGGCGATGCGCGCGCCGCGCGTCACCGGCGTCACTTGGTGCACGGTGGAGCCGGGGTAGAGGATGGCGTCGCCCGCCGGCAGCTTGATGCGCTGGTCGCCGCCTGGCTGCGCGATCAGCAGTTCGCCACCGTCGTACTCGTGAGGGTCGCTCAGAAAGACCGTGCAGGAGAGGTCGCTGCGCACCCATTCGCCCGTGGCCTGCGAGCGCAGCACGGCGCCGTCAACGTGGGCACCGTAGAAGTTGGAGTCGCCGCTGTAGCGGTTGAACAGCGGGTTGAAAATTTTGCGCGGCAGCGCTGCCGAAAAGAACAGCGGGTCTCGCTGCAAGGCGGCCAGCACGAGGGGGCGCAGGGCGCCGGCCGCATCACTGGTTTGCGCCAACTGCTGGTTGCGCTTGTGCGCCAGCGCCTGGGTGCCGGCGCTGGTGCGCCCGTCCACCCAGGGCGCGTCGTCCCCCAGCAGGCCACGCATTTGCGCGACTTCTTCTGCCATGAGCAGGTTCTTGAGGTGCAAAAACATGGCCTGTAGGCTTCCTAGTGTCGAGAGTTGGAAGTTCGTTTCAGAAAGCTGCCGAGAATCACCGCCATGCCGCGTTGCAAATCCTCGCGATAGCTCCGGCTATCGCTGTGGTTTGCGCCTTGCCTGACGCCGATTTCGACATCTTTCACTTTTTCAACCTACTTGCAACTCACGACACTAGAAGCGCGTCTTGAGCGTCAGCTGTGCGGCGCGGGCGGCGCCTGGGGCGTAGAAGCCGCGGTACAGCGTGTCGGCATAGAGCTTGTTGGTGAGGTTGGTGACGTTGAGCTTGAGGCTGGTCTTGTCGTTCACGGTGTATTCCACCATGGCGTCCATCACGGCAAAACTGCCGGCCGTGACCGAGCGCTGGCCGTCGGGGTTCTGCTCGCCGCGGTAGTTCACACCCACACCGAGGCGCCACTGCGGCGCCACGACATAGGTGGTCCAGAGGCTGCCGCTGTGGCGTGGCGTCAGGCCCGGTCGGTCGCCCTTCACTTGAGCGCCACCGCCGCTGGCTGCAAGTGCTACGTTGCTCTCGTCAATCCTGGCGCTGGGAATCCAGGTGTGGTTGAAGAACACTTCCCACTTGGGCGTGATGCGCCCTGCAAGGTTGAATTCCATGCCTGCGGCGTGGCGCTTGCCTGAGAGCAACTCTTGCGCAGCGGCGGAATCCGGGTCGGTGTTGCGCTCGTTGTATTTCTCGCTGTAGAAGGCCGCGACGCCGAGCAGTGCCCGCTTGCCCCACAGGTCGAACTTGCCACCGATTTCAAAGTTCCGGCTTTTTTCGGGTGGCGTGTTGGAGGCGCGTGCCGTACTGTTATTGATGCTCAGGCCGAACTGGTAGGTGTCGCCCGAGGTGTTGTAGGAGGTGCCGTAGGAAGCGTAGTACGAGCTGCTGTTATTTGGCTGGTAGATGATGCCGACGCGCGGACTCCAGAGGCCGTCCGAGCGCTCATTCGACAGCGCCGCAGGCGTGTGGTACGAGGCCTTGAAGTAGTCGTAGCGCAGGCCGCCGAGGAGCTTGACGGTGTCGGTCACTGACACGGTGTCCTGCGCATACAACCCGACGTTGCTCGCGTCGAACGTATTGAACGTCGGCTCGCCGCGCGGTGTCGGGCGCACGGCGCCGTCGTCGGGCGTGCCCACGGTGGTGTCGGGCATGCTGCCCGTGCCGGTGTAGCGCTGGTCGCGCTTGGCATCGTCGTGGTAAAGGTCTACGCCAGCGATCAGCGCGTGCTTGCGGCCGCCCCAGTCGAAGGTGTTGGTGTAGTCGCTTTGCAGTTGCGTCAGTTCGCTGATGCCCAGGCGCCCTTTGGGCGAGCGGGTGATGACGGTGCTGTCGCTCAGATTGTCCTGCGTGGTGCCAGCGGCGAAGCGCACGGCGCTCGCCAGTAGGTCGCGCTCGTAGCGACCGTGGCGCAGGCGCGTCTTGAGTTCGCCGTTGTTGTCAAACCGGTGCGTGTGCGCCAGCGTGACGTACTGCGCCGAGGTGTCGAGCTTGTCGCTGGCCAGGCCGTAATAGTTGCGCGCCGGCAGTGAAGGCACCAGCTTGCCGTCGTTGATGAACCACGGGTGGTTGTAAAGCGGCCGCCCCTTGATGTCGAGCGAATACAGCCCCACCGAGAACTCATCGCGCGTGCCAATGCCCCAGCTGTACGTGGGCGCAATGCCGAGCTTGCGCTGCTTGGCGTTGTAGTTCTTTTCGTCGTGCACCAGTGCGTTGAGGCGGAAGGCGGCGTTCTCGCCCGTGAGAAAGTTGAAGTCCCCCGTCAGGCGGTTTTCCTGGCCGGTGCCCAGCGTGTAGCTGATTTCCTGCTGGTCCATCAGCAGCGGCATCTTGTTGACCTGGTTGACCACGCCGCCCGTCGAGCCTTTGCCAAACAGCATGGAGGCCGAGCCCTTGAGCACCTCGACGCTGTCGTTGTTGAAGGTGTCGCGCTCGTAGAGCGGGGCGTCCTTCATGCCATCCACATAAATGTCGCCGGCCTGACCCAGCGAGAACCCGCGCAGGCGGATGTCTTCCTCACCGGTCTCGCCCGCCTGGAAGGTGACGCCTGCCGTGCTGCGCAGCACGTCGCGGAAGTCGTCCTGGTTGCGGTCGGTCATGAGCCGCTCGGTGAACACCGTCACGCTCTGCGGAATGTCGCGCAGGGCCTGTTTGCCTTTGCCGATGGTGGTGGTGGCAGGTTTGAGCGTGTCCTTGTTCTGGATCTCCACGCTTTCCTTGACCGTAACGGTCGGCAGCTGAACGCCAGCGCCGGGTGCGGATTGGGCCCAGCTTCCCACGGAAGCGAGCAGCATCAGCGCGCCAAGGGGAATCAGGGCCTTGTCCGACACAGACGGTGGCGCGGCATCGGGTGGCAACAGAGCAAAAGTGCGCGGTGCGCTGTGAGTGGTCAAAGGGGTCTCCCGTAGCAATGTGACTTGAACCTGTGGGCACGGAAACGTGCACCAAGAGCAAGAAGCAGTGGCTGGGAAAAACCGTGGCTGTGCCTCGAAACAGCGTATGATTTTAAATCAAATACGAGTCATTCGTGTTCGCAATAGAAATATTCACCATGTCCTTGTCGGCCCCCAGCAACAAAAAAGCCGGCAATCGCCGGCTTCGGAGCAGAGGAGACGCGCCTTATTTGACGTGCTTGCCGATCAGGCCGGCCATCTCGAACATCGACACCTGGGGCTTGCCAAAAACTTCCTTGAGCTTGGCGTCCGCATTGATCATGCGCTTGTTGGCCGCGTCCTGCAGGTTGTGCGCCTTGATGTAAACCCACAGCTTGCTGATGATTTCGGTACGCGGCAGAGGCGCGGAGCCGACGACGGCAGCCAATGCAGGGCTCGGCGTCAAAGCCTTCATGAATGCTGCGTTGGGAGTGCGCTTCTTTGCGGGAGCGGCCTTGGTGGCGCCGGCAGCGGCCGGGGCTTTTTTTGCAGTTGCCATGTTGGTTTTTTCCTGGTTCGGAGTATTCAATGGACCAGCGAAAATCCGTTTCTCCACTGGCAGGGCGATGCTACTGGCAAAAAAACGGCTTTCCAAGCGACGAGTGAGGTTTTTTTGCTTCAGGCTGTAGCCTGGGAGGCTTCAGCGGCATTCTTGCTGGCTGTTGACGATGCGTTTGAGCGCCTCGGCATCCAGAATGCGCACATGGCGCTGTTTGACTTCGACGATGCCATCGTCGACAAACTTCGAGAAGGTGCGACTGACGGTTTCGAGTTTGAGGCCCAGGTAGCTGCCGATTTCCTCGCGCGTCATCCGCAGTACCAGTTCCGTCTGGGAAAAGCCGCGCGCATGCAGGCGCTGCACCAGATTGAGCAAAAAAGCGGCCAGGCGCTCTTCGGCGCGCATGCTGCCCAGGAGCAACATGACGCCATGCTCGCGAACGATCTCGCGGCTCATGATCTTGTGCACATGGTGCTGCAGGGCGTTGACCTCACGCGAGATTTCCTCGATCCGGTCAAACGGCATGACGCAGACTTCGGCATCTTCCAGCGCCACCGCATCACAGCTGTGGTGGTCATTGACGATCCCATCGAGCCCGATGATTTCGCCAGCCATTTGAAAGCCGGTCACCTGATCACGCCCGTCCTCGGTGGCCACGCAGGTTTTGAAAAAGCCGGTACGAATCGCATAGAGCGAGGTAAAGGCTTCACCGTTGCGGAACAGGGAGCCGCCGCGCTTGATTTTGCGCCGCACCGCCACCACATCGTCGACGCGCTCCATCTGTTCGCTGGTCAGCCCCACAGGCAGACACAGTTCGCGCAAGTTGCAGTTGGAGCAGGCGACGCGTATCGTTTGCTGCGTGTCGTTGGCGTGGAGATGCCCGGATGCGCCCCCTTCGGACGGGGCCTTTGCCGCAGGGGACTTGCGGACCGGGGGTGTGCTGGATGCTGACATACATCAAATTATGAACGATGGCAGGCATTACCTTCAAATCCTGCCCGTGACTGTTGCTTCTTGATTTTGGTCAAGTGAGTATTGCGCGCTCTCAGGCACAGTCCCCAGTTCCCCAGGAGAATCCATGACCGTTGCTACGCCCGAACTGCTGACCCGTTTCGATGTCTCCGGTCCGCGCTACACCTCTTACCCTACTGCGGATCGTTTCGTCGAAGCTTTTGGCGAAGACGACTATGTGCTGGCGCTCAAGCAGCGCCACCTTGGCAGCGCAGCCAAGGCGATGCCTTTGTCCTTGTATGTGCACATTCCGTTCTGCGAGTCGCTTTGCTATTACTGCGCCTGCAACAAGATCATCACCAAGCACCATGACCGGGCAGATGTCTACCTGCGCTATCTGAGTCGCGAGGTGGATCTGCACACGGCGCATTGCGGTACTGGCCAGGTCGTCAGCCAATTGCATCTGGGCGGCGGCACGCCCACCTTTCTGTCAGATGACGGACTGCGCGAACTGATGGACACCTTGCGTCGCAGCTTCACGCTGGTGCCGGGAGGCGAATACTCGATCGAAGTCGACCCACGCACAGTGGACGCCGGACGCCTCAAGGTGCTGGCGGAACTGGGCTTTAACCGACTGAGTTTTGGCGTGCAGGATTTCGACCCCGAAGTCCAGAAGGCGGTGCACCGGGTTCAGCCCGCAGAGCAGGTCTTTGCACTGGTGGAATCGGCGCGTGCCATAGGATTTGATTCCATCAACGTGGACCTCATCTACGGCCTTCCCAAGCAGACGCCAGACTCGTTTGATCGCACGCTGGCGCAGGTGAACGAGCTGCGGCCGGACCGCATTGCGCTCTACGCTTACGCGCATCTGCCCGAACGCTTCAAGCCGCAGCGCCGCATCGTTTGGGCCGATTTACCTATGGCGTCGGCCAAGGTGTCCATGCTCTCTCGCTCGCTGGATGCTTTCACCGAAGCGGGTTATGTGTATGTGGGCATGGACCACTTTGCGCTGCCCGAAGATGCGCTCGCCGTTGCCAAGCGGCAGGGGCGACTGCACCGAAACTTCCAGGGCTACAGCACCCAACCCGACTGCGATCTCATTGCGCTTGGCGTGTCGGCCATTGGCCGTGTGGGCACTACCTACAGCCAGAACGCCAAGACACTGGAAGAGTACTACGACCGGCTGAACCAGGGGCACTTGCCGATCGTGCGCGGCTTGGCGCTGTCCCGAGATGATCTTGTGCGCCGCGCAGTCATCATGGCGCTGATGTGTCAGGGCGCGCTCACCATCGAGTCGGTGGAGCAGGCGTGGTTGATTGATTTCCGCACCTATTTCGCGCGTGAACTTGAGCAGCTCGCGGAGATGGAACAGCAGGGCTTGGTGGAGCTGAGCACCGAAGGCGTCCAGGTGACTGCCATGGGCTGGTATTTCGTACGCGGCATTGCCATGGTGTTCGACCGTTACCTGCAGTCCGACCGCAATCGAGCACGCTTTTCGCGGATCATCTGACGTGGTGGGTGCGCTGGCCTGGACTGCGCTGGTGATGGGCTTGGTGGGTGGCTCGCACTGCTTGGTCATGTGCGCGGCACCTTGCAGCGCCGTGATTCGCCCCGGCCCAATCGATGCGTCGGCATCTGCTGCCAGCGAACAAGTCGTTCATTGGCATCGGCAGGAACGCGGCGGCCTGCGACGGTTGACCGCCTACCATTTGGGCCGCCTGGCGGGATACGCCAGCGCCGGTGCCGCAGTGGCTGTGGCGATGCAGAGTTTTTCCTGGGTCACCCAGCAGGCCCATGCCATGCGTTCGGCCTGGACCTTCATGCACGTTGCGGTGCTTGCCTGGGGTCTCATGATGCTGCTTTTGGCGCGCCAGCCGGCCTGGGTGGAGTCTGCTGGCCGCGCGCTCTGGAGCCGCGTTCGTCCCCTGATCGATGCACCAGGCGGCGTATTTTTCACCGGTTTCCTGTGGGCCTTGATGCCTTGCGGATTGTTGTACTCGGCGCTGTTGGTGGCGGCCCTCAGCGGGGGGCCGGCCCAGGGAGCCATCACCATGGCCCTGTTTGCTGCTGGCAGTGGGGTGTGGTTGATTGCCGGACCTTGGGCCTGGCTGAGGCTGAGTCAGCGACTGAACCGCGCGCGCGCCGATTGGGGGACGCGCCTGGGTGGCCTCCTTTTGTGCGGTGTGGCAGTTTGGGCCCTTTGGCACGACCTCGTGGTACGCCCATCGCTCATTTGTCAATAGCAAAGAATCCGCACGGCTGTTGCGCTGGCGCCGCAGTTGGTGCACAAACGAGCGCCATTCTGGCTTTTCTCGTCTGATAATGGGTCTCATATCGCCCGTCCTTGGCGGGAAGGCCCTTCGGTGAAACCCTTCGTTGTTGTCCCCATCGACCAAGTGCGTGTTGGTATGTTCATCCAGCTTGATTTGGGCTGGATGCAGCATCCGTTTCCGGTAGGGAGCTTTCGTGTGGCTTCAGAAGCGCAGATCGATACGTTGCGCAGCCTCGATTTAGAGAGCGTCCGTTACCTGCCCGCCAAGAGCGATCCTGCGTTTCAGCAGCCGCCAGCGCCAGCGCCAGACGAAGCCGAACCCGCGAATGGGACAGACGAAGAACCTGCGGCCCCGCACCCCGTGCGCGATGACGAGATCCTTGCGCTCAAGGTCCAGCTGCAGGCGCAGCACGACGCCCTGGCCGTATGCGATGAACGCTTTTTGTCGGCCACCCGCACCTGTCTTCGTCTTGGCCCTATGGCCGACAAAGAGCCCTTGGAAGCCCGATCGCAAGGCGAATGTCTGGTGAGTGGCTGTGTTGACGAGTTGCTGGACAACGGCGAATCGGTCATTCGGCTGCTCTCAGAGGGTGTGGGCGAACGCAGCGTGCTGCATCCCGTGAACGTGATGGTCCTCAGCCTGCTTCTCGGCAAAGCCCAGGGCGCAAGTGCCGATGCGCTGCGCCACATCGGCCTGACAGCGCTGTTCCATGACCTGGGCAAAACCCGCATGCCAGCGCACCAGTGGGTGCGTACTGCAGACATGACTTCCGGCGATCTGTTGGGTTACCAGAAACATGTGATCCACTCGGTTGCCATCGCACGGCGTATGGGTCTTCCGGCGCCCATTTTGCGGGGTATCGCCGAGCACCATGAAATGGCCGATGGAAGCGGGTTTCCTGCGGGACTGAGTGGCGAGGCGATTGGCAGCGCGGCGCGTATCGTTAGTCTTGTGAATTATTACGACAGGCTGTGCAATCCCGTGCATGGTGCGCAGGCACTCACGCCACACGAAGCGCTGTCGCTCATGTTTGCCAAGCACAAAGCGAAGTTCGACGTTCAGATTCTGGGTGTCTTCATTCGCATGATGGGCATTTATCCGCCTGGCTCGATCGTGCAGTTGGTCAACGACCGCTACGCCATCGTGGTGTCGGTCAATTCTTCGCGGCCGCTGCGCCCCCGGGTGGTGGTGCACGATCCGGCAGTGCCCAAAGAACAGGCGCTCATCCTTGACCTGGAATTGGTTCCTGAGCTGGGTATTCGCCGCAGCCTCAAGCCCACCCAGTTGCCGCGCGAGGCGCTGGATTACCTCTCGCCGCGCAAGCGCATTTGTTACTTTTTTGAGCGCGCTGCAGATACGCATGGTCTGAAGGCCAACCCGTGATGCACCTGGCCCTCGATCCAGCCTGGTACAGCGCATTTGACGACCTTCAGGAAGCCGTGTGGGTGGTTGACGCCGATGCGCGCAGCATCGCCTTTGCAAACCTCAGCGCCGCACGATTGCTGGGCCTGCCGCGCGAACAACTGCTGGGTGCTGCCGTAGAGCGCTTTGCAGCAACGCCCCAGGACCAGGCGTTCTGGGCCGACACCCGGCTGGTGGTAGCCGATGGCATCGAATCTCTTTCGGCCGTGCTGCGTGCAGACGGCGAACTGGTGCCAGTGATGCGTCGCGTCACACCGCTTGCCATGGCGCCGGGTTTGGGCGCCATGCTGGTGACCATGGTCGACTGTAGCGAGCACCAGCGAGCAGAGAGTGAACTGGAGCGCTTGCTCGCGGAGTTGCGCGCCACGCTCGATTCGGTGGCCGATGGTATTTTGGTCTGCGGGCTTGATGGCCGGATTCGCGCCTTCAACCAGCGGTTGGTGCGCATCTGGAGCATCCCCCAATCGCTGTTGCTCAAACGCGATGACGCGAGCCTGCACGCATTTCTGGCCGGTCGGGTGCAAGATGCTGGCGCCTACCATGCACAACTTGCACGAATGCATGACGACCCGCGTACACCCACGCGCGATGTACTGCTGCTTCAGGGCGGACAGATTGTCGAGCGCCGCAGTGTGCCGCAGCTCAGCCACGGCAGCGTCACCGGGCGGGTGTTTTCGTTTCGCGACATCACCGAAGAGGCACAGTCCGAAGCCGCCTTGCGCATGGCAGCCCTTGCCTTTGAGGCCAGTCCCTATGCCATTTTCTTTGCCGACGCCAGGCGGATGCTTACCCAGGTGAACCCGACGTTCGAGCGACTCACCGGCTTGCCCATCGGACAACTGCTGGGCCACTGCGCAGAGTCTCTGTTTAGTCCTCCCGGGCCAGACTGGACCGAACAAATAGAACTTGCCTGGCAGAGCGCCGGTGTCTGGAATGGCGAACTTTCCTTGAAGCGCCATTCGGAAGTGCCGTGTGCCGTGCAACTGGCGTGGGTGGTGCTGCGGGGCGCCGATGGAGCTTCCGAGCAAAGTATTGGCTTTGTGCGCGATCTTACGCAGCAGCATGCCGCCCGCAAGCGCATTGACGAGCTTGCGTACCACGATGTCCTGACCGGTTTGCCCAACCGCCTGCAGTTGTCCCAGCGGGTCGAGTCCGCGCTGCGCGCTGCACGCCCCGGCACGCCAGGCTTTGCCATTCTGGAACTGGATCTGGACCGGTTCAAGGTCATCAACGATTCTCTGGGGCACGCCTTTGGCGATCGTGTGCTGCGCCTGGTGTCGGCACGCTTGCAGATCTGTCTGCGACAGGTCGACATGCTGTGCCGTCTGGGTGGCGACGAATTCGTGGTGTATCTGCACGCGAGCGATCGCGCCACGGCGGAGCATGTTGCGCGGCGCATGCTGCAGGAGATGCAACAGCCTTTTGCTCTCGACGGCATCAGCTTTTCCATTCAGGTCAGCATGGGCATCGCGCTGTTTCCCCAGGATGGGCGGCTGCTCGATGAACTTGTCAAGCATGCCGACACCGCGATGTACCGGGTCAAAGAGCGTGGGCGTGGCAATTTTGGCTTCTACCAGCCCGAAATGAACGCGAATCTGCTCGCGCGCATGCAACTTGAACATGGGATGCGGCAAGCCTTGGGGCGCAATTGCATGCAGGTGCACTTCCAGCCTCAGATTGATACGACCTCGGGGGCCATCGTAGGGGCCGAGGCCTTGCTGCGCTGGACGGACGAAGCGCTTGGCCCGATTTCTCCGGCTACCTTTATTCCGATCGCTGAGGACACGGGTTACATCATCACTCTGGGCGCTTGGGTGCTTGAGCAATCGGTGAGGGAGGCCGCGCGCTGGATGCGGGGCGGCCACTCGCTGGTGGTGTCGGTCAATGTCTCGGCGCTTGAATTGCGCCAGCCCGATTTTGTCGAACGGATTGCCCGCGTGCTGCATGAGGCCCATTTGCCTGCCCGGCTGCTCGAACTGGAGTTGACGGAATCCATGCTGCTGCAAGACGCCCAAGAGGCTGCGCAGCGATTGCAGGCGCTTGCGGACCTGGGCATCGCGCTGGCAATCGACGATTTTGGCACCGGCTATTCGAGCTTGGCTTACCTCAAGAATTTGCCGATCCACAAGCTCAAGATCGATCAGTCCTTCGTGCGCGGCCTGCCAGACGACGAAGGGGATCGTGCGATCGTCAGCGCCATCATTCATCTGGGTCAGGCACTCAAACTCAATGTGGTGGCCGAAGGGGTGGAAACCGAGGCCCAGCGTGCAAGCTTGCAGACGCTGCAGTGCAGCCACTACCAGGGGTTTCTCTGCTCTGCTGCCATGGCCCCGTCCGATTTTTCGCATTGGCTTTCCAGGCAGAGACCCTCGGTGCTTGAGGCGGATTGAAACGCGCGGGGCCGCGCACCCAATGTTGGAATCGCCGAGGACGCCTGCGATATTGGCATCGAACCAGCCGCAGCAAAAGCTGGCGTGCAATCGCTGATCCCCTGTCAGCGATCTGCGTACCGGTTGCCCAGTGCTGTGTGCATGGCTCAGCCCATGCATTTGACCTGCCGTTCGGATTTGGTAACTCTGGCGCTTCGGTTTTTGCCAAAGCGGTGAATAGCCGGGCCAATGAGCCTGGGCGTCTGGCACACTCAACCGCAATGATGGGTAACCTGGGAGCGTTTTTGTGCACGGGCAACTCAAACCATGCGGCACTGGGCACAAGCTTGGAGCCGGCGCCTCGCATCTGGCTAGTTGATGCGGGTCTTTCTGATTTGCGCATGGGTCAGGAGTAGGCCGGTGCCGCAGGGTCCTCAGTCGCCGGCCGTGGCAGCCAGATGCGCCGCCAGCGCGTCGTCGTCCACGATGGCCACTCGCCCGAAGTCCAAGGACACGATGCCTGAAGCTTCCAGCGCGCGGAGCACGCGGTTGACGGTCTGGCGCGACAAGCCACACAGCTGGCCGATTTCTTCCTGGGTGAGGTTGAGCCTGCGCGTGCTGCGCCAGAATAGACGGCTGAGGTACAGCGCCACGCGGTGTTCTGTCGAGCGCATGCGTCCGGCTTCAATGATGGCCATGGCCTGGCCCAGCCGCATGTTCATGTGCAGCACCAGGAACTGGTTGAATGCCAGGCTGGTCTCGCGCAGGGCGGCGAACAGGGGAAGCGGCAGGCACAGCATGTACGTAGGGCGCAGGGCCACCACGTCATACCTGCGCGGCTCAGGCTTCATGGCAGAGCCTTCACCGAACCAGTCGCCGTCGGACACGCCGATGAAGGCCGATGCGCGTCCCCTGGATGCAGGGCTTCGCAGCATGACCAGCCCCGACAACACGGCGTGCCAGCCCTCTACGGCGGACCCTGCACGCAGCATGATGTCACCCTTGGCGCCTTCGGTGGAATACACGCCGTGGCGCAGCCTCTCCTGCAGATCGGTCGGCAAGGAGGCAAACCAGGGCTGGCAGGCAATGAAACGTCCCGCAGAAGGGGTGGCGCAAAACATGGATGAATTGTCACGCCATGCCTGGGCGCCAGTGCGGGAAAACCCGCTGTAAATGTCAGGCAGGCGACAGGTGTTGGATTTCCACGCCCAGCAGAGCACACTGCGCTGCCCTTTGCATGGGGCGTGAGGCAAAAGTGGCCCAATGAAACGGAGACAGATATGCTGAAAAAGAGGCGTGTGCCGAGAGTGCTGCTTTCACTGGCATTGCTGGCGCCCTGGGGGGCGCTGCGCGCGGGTCCGGGCGTGACCGATAGCGAGATCGTCATTGGCCAGTCGCTTGGACTGACCGGCGCGGCCAATGTGGGGGCGGTGCTGCCCTTGCTGGCCAAGGAGGACCCGCCAGTACCCTTGATCTCGCCGCTTACGGGAGCCAACCTCCTGCGCGATCCGCCCATCAACCATGTCTTCAATGTCCGCGCCAGCTACGGTGATGAGGTGGAGACGCTGGTGCAACAACTCACCACTTTGGGTGTGCAGCGCATCTCTGTGCTGTGGATGAACAACGGGTTCGACAACGACCGCCAGGGTCACGTTTTGTGGATTTGACCGTCATCGGTGCGGGCGGCAAGTTCACCCGTTAGGATGGTTTTGTTTTTTTTGATCCGAATAGCTAAAGGAGCACATATGCTGGGTTTGATGCAGAGTCAGCCACTCTTGATTTCCTCGCTGATTGAGTTTGCCGAACGGCACCACGGCGACGGCGAAATCGTCTCGCGCCGAGTCGAGGGGGACATCCATCGCTACACCTACCGCGACCTGGCTTCGCGATCTCGCCAGCTTGCGAATGCGCTGGACAAAGAAGGCCTCGCGTTCAGCGACCGCGTCGCCACGCTGGCCTGGAACGGCTACCGCCACATGGAGATGTACTTTGGTGTGAGCGGCTCGGGGCGGGTGGTGCACACGGTCAACCCGCGGCTGCACCCCGAACAGATTGCCTGGATCATGAACCATGCGGAGGACCAGATCCTTTGCTTTGATCTGACTTTCCTGCCGCTGGTGCAGGCGGTGCACGCCAAATGCCCCAAGGTAAAAAAGTGGGTCGCTCTATGTGACGCCGACCGCCTGCCGCAGGACAGCGGCGTTCCAGGCCTGGTGAGCTATGAGACCTGGATTGGCGCGCAATCCGTCGATTATGCTTGGCCGCAGTTCGATGAGAACACCGCGTCCAGCATGTGCTACACCAGCGGTACCACCGGTCACCCCAAGGCTGCTCTGTACAGCCACCGCTCAACCGTGCTGCACGCCTACGCTGCAGCCTTGCCGGATGTGATGTGTCTGTCTGCCCGTGATGCGGTACTGCCCGTGGTGCCCATGTTCCACGTCAATGCCTGGGGCATTCCGTATTCGGCAGCGTTGACGGGCTGCAAGGTAGTGTTTCCTGGCCCAGCACTCGATGGCAAATCGATCTATGAATTGATCGAAGCCGAGAAGGTGACGTATGCCGCTGGAGTTCCCACCGTTTGGCAGATGCTGCTGGGCCATCTGCGCCCGGCGGGCCTGAAGTTCAGCACGCTCAAGCGCACGGTGATTGGTGGCTCGGCCTGCCCGCCGGCGATGATCACCGCGTTCCAGGAGGAATACGGTGTCGAGGTGCTGCACGCCTGGGGCATGACCGAGATGAGCCCGCTGGGCACGCTGTGCACGCTCAAGAACAAGCAGCTGGAATTGTCCAAAGCCGAGCAAATGAAGATCCTGCAAAAGCAGGGCCGGGCCATTTATGGCGTGGACATGAAGATCATCGACGGCGACGGCAAGGAGCTGCCCTGGGACGGCAAGACCTACGGTGACCTGCTGGTGCGCGGGCCCTGGATCATCGAAAGCTATTACAAGGGCGAGAACCCGCTGATCCAGGACGCGCAGGGCCGCGGCTGGTTCCCCACGGGCGACGTGGCCACCATTGACGCCGATGGCTTCATGCAGATCACCGACCGCAGCAAGGACGTGATCAAGTCGGGCGGCGAGTGGATCAGTTCCATCGATATCGAGAACATCGCGATGGCGCATCCGGCGGTGGCCATGGCCGCGTGCGTCGGCATGCCGCATCCCAAATGGGACGAACGCCCCATCGTCGCGATCATGCTCAAACCCGGCGTCGAGCTCACGCGAGAAGAGTTGCTCGCGTTTTATGAGGGCAAGACGGCCAGATGGCAGATCCCGGACGACGTGGTATTTGTGGACGCGATTCCGCTGGGCGCCACGGGCAAGATGCTCAAGACCCGTCTGCGTGAACAGCTCAAGGATTACCGGCTTCCGGGCCTTTAAAGCGTCACAGGGTGCTGGGCAAAGTCGCACGGGCGATAGCGGCTAGGGGCAATCCCTGACCGACTTTGCAGCACCAGCGGTTAGGCTGGACCAAGATATTTCAACAGGAGACAACCGATGAATTTTGCAATCAAAACAGTAGCCGCATCCGTCCTGCTGGCAAGCGCTGGCGGCGCATTTTCCCAAAGCGGCGAAACCGTGAAGATCGCGTGGCTGGACCCGCTTTCCGGTTTGATGGCAGCCGTTGGAACCAATCAGCTCAAGAGCTGGCAGTTCATGGCGGAGGAGTTCAACAAAAAGAACGCTGCCGGCGTGAAATATGAAATCATCGGCATCGACAACAAGCTCAGCCCCCAGGAAACCACCAGCGCGCTGCGCTCGGCCATGGACCAGGGTGCACGTTACGTGGTGCAGGGCAACGGCTCAGGCCCCGCACTGGCCATCATGGATGCGCTGGAAAAGCACAATGCCCGCAATCCCGGCAAAGAGGTGCTGTTTCTGAACTATGCCGCCGTGGACCCTGACCTGACCAACAGCAAGTGCAGCTACTGGCATTTCCGACTGGACGCCGATACCTCCATGAAGATGGAGGCGCTGACGACCTACATGAAAGACCAGAAAGAGATCAAGAAGGTCTATCTGATCAACCAGAACTACTCGCACGGCCATCAGGTCTCGAAGTACGCCAAGGAGATGCTCAAGCGCAAGCGTCCCGACGTGGAAATTGTCGGCGACGACCTGTCTCCGCTCGCCCAGGTGCGCGACTTCTCGCCCTATATCGCCAAGATCAAGCAGTCTGGCGCCGACACCGTGATCACCGGCAACTGGGGCTCTGACCTGGCGCTGCTGATCAAGGCGGCCAACGACGCGGGCCTGAACAACGTCAATTTCTACACCTACTACGGCGCGGTCACCGGAAGCCCGACGGCTATGGGTGCAGGTGCAGCCGGCCGGGTCTACATGGTGGCCTATGCGCACGCCAACCTGCCGGGGGAAATCAACCGAATTGTGGTGGACTACAAGAAGAAGTTCAACGACGACATGTACACGGACGCCATCTACAACGGTTTTGCCATGCTCTCCGATGCGTTCGTAAAGGCCAAGTCCACGGATCCTGTAAAGGTGGCCAAGGTGATGGAGGGCATGAAGTTCAAGGGCTTCAATGGAGAAGTCGAGATGCGCAAAACCGACCACCAGTTGCAGCAAGGCCTGTTCATCACCAAATGGGAAAAAGCCGGTGGCAAATACCCCATTGACGCGGAAAACACTGGTTACACCTTTGTACCCGTCAAGTATTACGAACCCTATGTGGCCAGCACGCCGACGTCGTGCGACATGAAGCGTCCTTCCTAAGAGGGTTTCCGCAGGTCTAGAGGCCCGATCTCTCGGGCCTCTTTTTTTGATCCGATCCATACACTTCCATGAACGCCGAGTTTTTTACGATCTCCCTGCTCAATGGGGTGAGCTATGGCCTGCTGCTGTTCATGCTCAGCTCGGGCCTGACGCTGATCTTCAGCATGATGGGTGTGCTCAATTTTGCGCATACCAGCTTTTACATGTTGGGGGCTTATTTCGCCTACACGCTCTCGGGCCTGGTGGGGTTTTGGCCGGCGTTGGTGCTTGCTCCGCTCGCCATTGGCGCGTTGGGGGCACTGTTTGAACGCTACAGCCTGCGGCGCGTCCACAAATTCGGTCACGTGCCGGAGCTGTTGGTGACCTTCGGGCTGTCGTATCTGATTCTTGAGCTCGTCCAACTGGTGTGGGGCCGCTCCACCGTGCCTTATGGCTTGCCCACGCAGCTGCAAGGCCCGTTGTTCACTATTTTTGGCACGCAGTTTCCCAAATCGCGCTCTTTCATCATGCTGGTCGCATTGCTGATGCTGATCTCCGTATGGCTGCTGCTGACCCGTACGCGCATTGGTCTGGTGATTCAGGCCGCGCTCAAACACCCCGAAATGGTGCAGGCGCTGGGTCACAACGTCCCGCGTGTCTTCATGCTGGTGTTTGGCGGGGGGTGCGCGCTGGCCGGACTGGCTGGGGTGATCGGCGGCAACACCTACATCACCGAGCCCGCCATGGCCGGGTCGGTGGGTTCCATTATTTTTGTGGTCGTGGTGGTGGGCGGCATGGGTTCGCTCGCAGGGGCGTTTCTGGCGTCGCTCATCATCGGCTTGGTCCAGACCTTTGCCGTCGCCATCGACTACTCGCTGGCTACCGCGCTGCAAGGCATGGGCATTGGGGTGTCGCCGGAGACATTTGGCTGGCCGGTGCTCAAGTTGACGCTGTCGCAGGTGGCACCGATTCTTCCCTATCTTTTCCTGGTGCTGATTTTGATCTTCCGCCCCAGAGGCCTGCTTGGCACGCGTGAGGATTGACGCCATGACCATGTCCACCACCTCGCCCGAACGCGCTGCTGGCCCCACTGCGTACTACCGATTTCGCCCACTCAACATCGGTCGCTACCTGATCTGGTCGCTGTTCGCCATTGCCCTGATCGTGCTGCCCATGCTGTTTACCAGCAGCCTGGCGGTGACCATGCTGTCGCAGATGGGGTACGCCATCATCATCTGCCTGAGCTACAACATCTTGTTGGGGCAGGGCGGCATGCTGAGCTTTGGCCACGCGGTGTATACCGGTCTGGGCTCGTTCATCGCGATCCATGCCATGAACCTGGCGGCGGCTGGCAAGTTGCCCATTCCGCTTGTGCTCATCCCATTGGTGGGCGGGCTTGCGGGCATGTTTTTCGCCATTTTGCTGGGCTTCGTCACCACCAAAAAATCGGGGACCACCTTTGCCATGATCACGCTGGGCATCGGCGAACTGGTGGCGTCTATGGCCTTGATGTTCCCCGAGTTCTTTGGTGGTGAGGGCGGTGTAACCACCAATCGCGTCTATGGGCAGTCAATTTTCGGCATTACCTTCGGTCCGGCCATTCAGGTGTACTACCTGATTGCGGCCTACTGCTTTGTCTGCACCGCCGCCATGTTTGCGTTTACAGCGACGCCGCTCGGGCGCATTTTGAATGCCGTGCGTGACAACCCGGAACGGGTGGAGTTCATTGGATACAACACACAGCGCGTGCGCTACTTTGCTTTCATCATTGCCGGCTTCTTTGCCGGCATTGGCGGCGGTCTGGCAGCCATCAACTTTGAAATCGTCACCGGCGCCGACAGCGTCAACATGGTGCGCTCAGGCGGTTACCTTCTCTTCACCTTCCTCGGCGGCGCCACCTTCTTCTTCGGCCCCATCATTGGCGGCGTGCTGCTGGTGCTCGCGTCGGTGCTGCTGTCCGAGTTGTCCAAAGCGTGGCTGCTCTACCTGGGCCTGGTGTTTCTGTTCATGGTGATGTTCGCCCCGGGCGGGGTTGCCAGCCTGATCATGATGAACCTGCGGGTCGCCAAATTCGGCAAGTTGCGTCCGCTGTTGCCGGCGTACCTGGCGCTGGTCGGTACAGCCCTGGTGGCACTGTTCGGCGCTGCGGCCATGGTGGAGATGCTCTATCACCTGCAGCTCAACGCCGCGCTGGGGCCAGAAATGGAGTTTTTGGGCGCAACTGTCAACGCAGCCAAGCTCAGCAGCTGGTTTGGAGCCGGCTTTGTGCTGGTGACGGGGTTGGCATTGTTTGAACTCTGTCGGCGCCAGTTCATACAGCAGTGGGGGCTGGTGCAGGAAGAGATCGAGCACGAAATCAAACGTGGGGAGGCTTTGTAAGCCATGG